>Ga0074195_1000073_pt1 | contig 251244 bp, 263 predicted proteins | sample EPASupsiteHSE623_FD_64525 | JGI IMG/M metagenome (GOLD analysis project Ga0074195, IMG submission 64525) | Bioremediated contaminated groundwater from EPA Superfund site, New Mexico - Sample HSE6-23 | ecosystem: Environmental > Aquatic > Deep subsurface > Groundwater > Contaminated ...
CAGATCGATTCTCCTTCTGTATCTTTTCTCATCAATCCTTTTAGGATTAAGCGCTGTTAAATTACAAACTAATTTTAAAATAATTATCTTTTTGTTGTTTTCACTGATTTTTGCTTTCCTTATTGTTATTGGCTCAAAAGTCGTTAAAAGGAAGGTCGATAGGGGTAATAATATTATTAAATCAATTTTATAAATAGCCTTATTGACTGGATTAAATAACTCTGGTAATTTATAGCCTATGTCTAATAATATTGCTGTTATTGCCACCGGCGGCAAACAATACTTAGTTGAACCGGAAAAGGTAATAAAGATCGAAAAAATTGAAGGAAATGTGGGTGATTCAGTTAATTTCAGTGAAGTCTTAGTTGTTTCCAAAAACGATCAAGTTAGCTTAGGGAAACCAACTGTAGAAGGAGCTAGTGTTATTGGAGAAATTCTAAAACAAGGACGCCATAAAAAGGTTGTAGGTGTCAGATTTAAGCCTAAGAAACGTTCAAAATCAGCTTTTGGTCATCGTCAGATGTTTACTGAAGTCAAAATAAAGGAGATCAAATAAAATAGAAAATCGCGGCAGATGCCGCGGTTTTTTTATCTTTTCAATTCTTGGCGACCCGATAGGGCCCTGCTAATGGTTAGGTCGTCAGCATATTCAATGGCAGCTCCTGTAGGCAACCCGTGAGCAAGCCTTGATAGTGTTATTTCTTCTTTTTCGAGTAAATTTTTTAAATATAAAGATGTAGTTTCCCCCTCAGTTGAAGGATTTAGCGCCAAAATAATTTCTTTTGGCTTATTTTTTTCAATACGAGACAAAAGTGATGAAATATTTAGACTTTCCGGACCGATATTATCCAAAGGTGAAAGCAGACCGCCGATAACATGATACAAGCCCCTATAGTCACCGGTCCTTTCAATTGATATGACATCTAATGCACCCTCAACCACACACAAAGAATCCTTCTCCCTTTGCTTGTCTGAGCAAATTGAACAAACAGAATCCTCCGTAAGCATTCCACATTCCGAACAATGATTTATACCCTCAGCCAGATTTGTTATACCATCGGATATTTTGTTTAGCCGTTCTTTATCTTGTCTTAACAGGTAGAATGCAATTCTCTGGGCACTTTTGGGACCAATTCCCGGTAATCTCTCTAGCTGATCAATCACGTGAATTAATTGATGGGGAAGTGAAACAGACATTTATCCTGCGGTTTGAAATTGTTGAGCGTTAGCGTGTTCCATGTCAATAGAAATAAACGAGGCACAATCATCCCTGAAGTAAAGAGAAACTACACCAGTCGGTCCATTACGATGTTTTGCGATGATTACATCTACAATATTTTGGCTTTCGGCTGACTTTTCATGACGTCCTCTTGGATACAAAAACAATACAACATCGGCGTCCTGTTCAATTGATCCGCTTTCTCTAAGATCGGAAAGTTTAGGAACTGGCGGCGTTCTGCTTTCAACGGCTCGAGAAAGCTGAGACAGCGCCAATACGGGAATGTTTAATTCTCTAGCTAAGCCTTTCAGGGCTCTGGAAATTTGAGAAACTTCTTGAACGCGACCTTCCCTGGCATCTCCTTCTAATAATTGTAAGTAATCTATTATTAAAAAAGATATTCCTTGTTCAGATTGCAATCGGCGAGCTAGAGTTCTTATTTCCATTACGTTACTGCTTGCCGAATCATCGATATAAATAGGAGCCTCAGCCAACACCGCCATTGCCCGATTAATTCTTGAAAAATCATCATCAGGAAAACCTTCACTGGAAAGACGACCTGTTCTCATTTTCCACAAATCAACACCAGCCTCAGCACAAATTAAACGGTCTGCAAGCTGCTCTTTAGACATTTCAATGCTGAATATGCCAACCGAAGCCCCCGTTTTCGCTATTTGCCTGGCAAAATCTAATGCTAGTGATGTTTTACCAACGCTTGGCCTGGCAGCCAAAATTACCAAGTCGGACTTCTGCATTCCAGACAAAACATTGTCCAGGGGAGGGAATCCCGTAGGCAAACCACGCAGACTACCATCTCCTTTTGTAAGACTGTCTATTCGATGAAATGCTTCTGTAAGAACCGTCTTCATAGGAACGAATGTTTGCCCTAGATGCTGTTGAGAAACGCCAAACAATTTCTGCTCAGCGTCATCTAAAATCTGATCAACATCGGTATCTTCAACAAAACCAAGCTCGCTTATTTCACCCGCAGCTCCGATTAATCTTCTTAGGGTCGCTTTCTTTTGAACAATTTTTGCATAATGTTCCACATGGCCAGCAGTAGGAACTGCGGCTGCCAATGAGGCTATGGTTGATTCACCACCAGCTTCATCCAGCCTTTTTTGCTCCCTTAACTTGTTTGTTAAGCTTAAAACGTCAATTGGCTCGCGATGTTCATAAAGGTCTATTATGGCCTCATAAATAAGGGAGTGCATTGGCGAATAAAAGTCATTTGGACGCAAAAAGTCCGCAATTTTTATTATTGCGTCTTTATTAAGCAGTAAACTACCCAAAACCGATACTTCAGCTTCGAGATTGTGCGGAGGGATCCTGTCGCTTATCTTGAATGGGTTTTTAGGTTTTTTGCGTCCGTTTTCTGCCATAGCCAATCCAGAATATCACGACTTTGGAATAAGCGTTAAACGCGGTCCATTGGGCGTATCTTCAACCTGGAAACCCCTATCTGCAATTAATTTTCTTAATTCATCAGCCATTTTAAAATCTTTTTCTTTCCTGGCCGTTTCTCTCTTCTCCAAAAGTTCTGAAACCTCATGGGGGACAATAGCAGAGGCATCTATTTTTTTAATATCAATTAATGCCAAAACCTCGTTAAACCTATTTAAAACTTGAATAATTTTTTTAGCTTCGGTTTTTCCAATCATTCCTTTTGAAATATAGGAATTAACCGCCCTCATCATATCGTAAACAACGGCAATTGCTTGAGGTGATCCCAAATCATCAGCTAACGCTTCAGAAAATTTATTTTCACTATTTTGGAAATCTATTTCAACTGGCTTTTCCGCTTCTGTTTTTATTTCCATCAAATTCCTTATGAACTGCCTTAAATTAGATAACGCCTCCGAAGCGGCTTCTAAACTTTTCCATGTAAAATTTAATTTGGAACGATAATGCGTCTGTAAACATAAAAGTCTGAACGCTAATGGATCAAATCCTCTTTTTTCAAGTTCCTCCAATTTTATGAATGTCCCTTCGCTTTTCGACATCTTTTTATTGTCTACCAGAAGATGCGCGTTATGAAGCCATATCCTTGAAAATTCTTTCCCAGTAGCGCCTTCACTTTGGGCAATTTCATTTTCGTGATGCGGAAATTTATTATCTTCACCGCCAGTATGGATATCGATAGTTTCACCAAGGGAATGCATCGCCATCGCGGAACATTCAATATGCCATCCAGGGTAACCGCGCCCCCAAGGAGAGTCCCATTGCATCACATGTTCTTCCGGCGCCTTTATCCAAAGAGCGAAATCCTGAGGGTGTTTTTTTTCTTCTCTTACGGCAATTCTGGCGCCAGCTTCGACTTCGGCAACTGTATTTCCAGAAAGTTTGCCATACTGTTTGAATTTCTCAACGTCGTAATAAACTCCAGATGCTGTTTCATACGCATAGCCTCTTTTTATCAGCTTTGTGATTACTTCAATCATAAAAGGGATATGCATCGTTGCTCTTGGGTAATATTGAGCCGGTTCAGCATTTAATTTTTCCAAAGCTTCAAAAAATTCAGCAGTATATTTAGCCGCAATTTCTTCGGGGGATATTTTTTCTCTTTCGGCAGCTAACATCATTCTATCTGTTCCGGCCGCTTCATGATTTGTATCTAAAAGATGGCCAACATCAGTAATATTCATGATGCTTTTAACATCACACTTTAAATACTTTAACGTCCTAACGAGTAAATCAGCCACTAAAAATCGCCTAATGTTACCGATGTGGGGAGAGGAGTAAACAGTGGGTCCACAATTATAGATGGTAACTTGACGGCCTTTTGGAGATTTTACGAACGAGTAGTCTCGATTCAGGGAGTTCCAGATTTTTAGTTCCATAATTTAAAGTGTATATGTTTTTCATAATATTTGAAGCTAGCTTTAACACCAGTCATAAATTTCTGAAATAAAAAAGTCCCGCTTTATTTAATCTGGTGATATCTCTAGGACATCTTTTAAAACCTCAACGGGTTTTTACTGATTATAAAAACGGGACCGAAATATTAACGGCGCTTTCTTTTCGCTGTCTTTTTCTTCTTTGTGGTTTTCTTCTTCGCTTTCTTCTTGGCCATTGTGACCACCTCCTTTCTTTTTGTTTTGTCTTTTATTTTATTTTCTTGTTTATTTTTTATTTTGTCAATATTTTAAAAGACAAATTTTAAAAATTATAATTTTTTTCTTAATAAATACAATATAACAGAAGCTAAAGAAAAAATAATTGATAAAATTATGAATAAATTAAACAACAAATACCAAAAATATGATAAATAAATTTCAAAAAACAATATGCACACAACTGATGATGCCCAAAAAATAAATTTCCATCTTCCGGCAATATTTGGAGTTGGTAAATTAGTCGAATCTTTTGTTTTTAATAAGATGTAGCCTCCGTATAACAAAATTATCAGCTCGATAACAAATAATATCGAAAACAAAAACGGTGAATATTGATAAAACAACAAGAAGATAACCAAATGCAACAGCCTATCTATCGCAGGGTCAAGCGAGCGGCCCAATTTAGTTTGTTTATTTCTTATTCGCGAAAGCTCTCCATCCAATCCATCCGAAAATGCCGCAATTAGATAAATTAGAGCGGCTGACCATAGATTTCCATTTAATATCAATAAAACTATCGGAATAATTAAAATTCCTCTCAAGATTGTAAGTTGGTTTGGATGAATCCACGATGGAATTTTTTTAACTATCGGCGATATCACCCAATTTTGAAAAATTTTTTGAACTCTAAATAAAATCTCCATTAAAGTAGTTTTTTGGCTCGGTAATACCAGAGAATCATAAAATCAATAATTATGAGTAGCGTCACAAACAACCAAAAGATTATGAGGCTTACAAGGGGCGTTTCATGAAAAAAGGGAAGACCAGCACAAATTACACTGATCGGAATGAAAAGGGCGCTTATTAAAGTCAGAATTTTGATGAATTCATTTAATTTATGGCTTAGCATATTTGAATTTGTGGTCGATAAAGACTCAACGCGTTCTTTAAGTGTTTCAAGATGGCTCCAAACTCTCTCAAGTTTAGATTCTAAACTTTTAAATACGGCTTTAAACGAAGGGGTTGCAAAATCTCCGCGAAGAATTCCCGGATCGAACATTTTAACCTGCGGCCTCATGATTTGCGCGAATCCTGAAATATCTCTGGAAAGTAAACTTAACTCGTAAACCATTTCTCTTTCTTTGCCGGCAAATATTTCACGCTCAGCAATCTCAATTTTTTCAAAAATATGATCCAACTTCGGGAAAGCAGAATCAATTAATATAGACATTATGGAGTGTAAGAGATATGCAGCATCACGACCAACATAATGCTCGATTAACTTCGGTTCTTCACTAACCTCATTAAAAAATTTATCAAGAAGATGGACTCTGCCCATGTGGACTGTAACGATCTCGTTGTGAGTTATGAATATGTTTACTTCTTCAGCCGTAGTAGACCGCTGTGCTGGATTAAAAAAGGGAGTATGAACGATTAGAAAAATATATCCCTGGTGCTCTTCAAATTTAGGCCTGGTTGATCTTTTTAATAATTCATTTAAATGAGTTGTATGAAATGTATAGTTAGACGCCAGAAACTCCAGATCCTCTTTATTGAGATCCACTATATCAGTCCAAGTTAATTCTTCTGTTTTTATTTGTCTTTGCACTATGCAATTATAACAGATCTTTTATTTCAATTACTACTCTATTGGTTTAAAAAAGATGTATAATTATTTAAAATCATGAAAATAAAAACTTTAAAACTAATATTACTCATATCGACACTTCCCCTAATTGGTGCAGGTTGCACAAATAACTCAAAACCAAAGCCCGTACCTCCTGGCGGGGCTTATATTTCAACAGATAAGGGAAGAAACTGGACTCAAATTTCTAACTATCCTGGTGGACGCAATATTACCGCCGTAACTCCACAAAAAGTTTTGATGGATCCTTTTGATAAAAATATTGTTTATATGGCAACCGGTACAACTGGACTTCTTAAATTTAATCGCACGAGTAACCTTTGGACTCAAGTCCCCACGCCGACATCAAATTTAACCAATGTTGTTGTACATTCAAGAAATCCGAACATTATTTTTGTTGCAGGATCCCCAGTTGCTTTTCCTGACAGAAATAAAATATGGAAAACTTTTGATGCCGGTTCAACTTGGCAGGAAATTTATACAGAACCAACGGCAAAATCAACTTCTTACGGCATATTTACTAAAAAAATCACCCCTAAAATCACCGGTTTAGAGATTGACCCACAAAAACCTGAAATTTTATTCGCGAGTTCTTCCTCTGGAGCGTTATTAATGACTCAAGATGGTGGAACAACCTGGAGTAATCATCATACATTTCAACAGGGCATAGGGGGATTAAGAATTTATCCGAGTAATAATAATTTTATATTTGTAGTTTTGAATGATGGTTCGTTGGTTAAGTGGGATGAATCCGCAAAGCAAGGAAAAAAGTTATCCATAAAAGACGGGAGCGTAAAAGCTTCATCAATTTTTTCCATGTTTTTTCCGCAAAACAAGCAACAAATTCTAATCGGAACAGATCATGGAGTATTTACTTCATCCGATATCGGAGAAACATGGGATATTTTGCCTTTGCCGATAACAGAAAACCAACAAGTTTCTGTCACTTCTGTAACAGCAGAAACGGATGGCACAATTTTTGCGGGCTCTAATTATGTTTTGTATTCTTCCAAAGACAACGGCCAAACGTGGCAGGTTTACCAATTCGCCATTGCCAATCCTCTTAGATATTTATTAAGCGACCCTGTGGATCCTAATATTGTTTACGCCTTCTTCTTGCCCGTAAAGTAATCAGCTTTCCAGCTGAATTTCTTTTTCGGTGTTAACTGTCTTGCCGTTTATTAGCGCTTTGGCGTTTAATTTTATATCTCCAGGGTATCCAGAATATTGAAGTCTTACCGAAAATTCCTTTGGGGTGCTAAATTGTCCAAACGATTGACTCGAATTACTTGAAGAATTTGAGAGACCATAATCGCTTTCTGAGGAAACTGAATAAGAAACATTTAATGTGGTTGACTCGACAACAACGCTGTTTTTCCCAGCGACCCTCCAGGTTACAACAAATGGTTCCCCTGATTTCACTGTATTAGGAAGATCAACGAATTCAATGGATGTGTCCTCATAATCCCGACTCAGACTCCACGCGTTTGAATCATGTGTGCTTGAAGGAGCGACTGTGGGTTTATTTGAAGGCAAAACTTTCGACTGACTTCTGTTTTTCAAAGATTGACTCTGAGGTGGTGCCGTAGGAAGATTTTTGGGAGAACTAGTTTCATTTGGAGTTGCCAGCGGGGGAGTGGGCGTTGGAGATGATATTGGGGTCGGAGATGTAGATGGACTAGAAGATGCTGGAATTTTAGTTCCTTTCTTTTCAGCGATTTTACCAAGTCTATACCCAGCAAAGGTTACGCCGACTATGATTGCTAATCCTATAACCGCTATCAGTAGAAGTTGTTTTTGCATAAATTTAACATTAAGTTATTTGTCCGCGCCTGCCCTCTGTATTAAAGAGCAGGCAGCCGACACCCTTAGTTATAGATCATTAATGACCCAAACTAAAGGAATTTTGAACAACCACTTGAACTGTCGTAACTAAATTACCGAACGCATTACCAAAGTCAAAGCAGTTTCCGCTTGAGCAGCCAGGAAAAAGGTTCAAGTATCCTTCTGCACCTGATGCACTTTTTAGTGATTGTGACTGGTTTTGGCACCCATTTGGCCCACAACTGTTGTTTTCGTTGTTTTGCCAAGCTTGGGCTTCATTTTCCGTTTCCAAATTACCGTTAAACCAAATGCCGTCTTTTATCTGAGCATTCTCTCTCATTACGGAACCTGAAGTCGCTTGTTGCATTTGATCTACTTGCGTATTGGTGCTTCCAACCACTTTAGAACAACCAAGCAAATTACACCCATTATCAGTCCATTGCAAGCCCACCATGCCTCCAAGGACTTGGCTTTGCTTTCCAGCACCTTCTGTTAAAAGTTGCTGAAAACCAGACCCCTTAGATTTGGCAACAGCATCGCCATATTTAACCGAAGTTTCAAACTGGGCAGCTTGTTGAAGAGCTGTTTGAGAACCCCAACCATTTCCTTCTTGAGTTTGGGATACTTGCACTTTGCTCCAAGCTTGTCCTGCAAAAGCTGACGGAGCGAACATTAATGGGAACAATAACGTTAACATTCCAAACCAAAATTTATTTTTCACGGAACTCACCCCCTCTCTCAATTATTTTTTAATACAACTTTTACCTTATCAGAAAATTATCCACCCTTTAATTAAAGTACAAAGTGATCTTTATCACTTCCTTAACTTAGTTGTTTTATATTTTTTAAGGGTATTTTATGTGCAAAAGTCATCTAAATGGCATTTGCTTATCTCTTGACATTAAGATTCTAAAAGATATTATCAATTTGGCACTCTAAGGGTAAGAGTGCTAATATTCACTCAACAAAATGACTGAGAGACAAGAAAAAATATTAATTGCACTAACTAAGGAATATATCAATTCTGCTGAACCAATAAGTTCAGAAAAGCTTATTGAAAGGTATAAATTACCTTACAGTTCTGCTACTATCCGGGCGGAATTAGCAGAATTAGAAGAGCAGGGCTTTTTGGCTCAGCCTCATACGTCAGCCGGAAGAATCCCGACTGAAACTGCTTATCGTCATTATGTCGATAAAATCATGCCCAATAGGGGTCTATCCCGACACGATGCTTTAGTTTTAAAATCAGAAATTCTCAACCTAACAACCAAATATAATAGGCTAGCGCGAGGAACAGCGAAATTGCTCGCGGATCTTTCTCAAAACCTAGCCTTTGCGGGGATGATCGAGAGAGATGAATTCCATGAAGCTGGTTTTCCTGAACTTTTTAAGGAGCCTGAAATTACGGAAACAGAATATATGCTTGATATTACCAAAGCTCTTGAAACTCTTGATGACAGAATTGATGAAATAATTGCTTATATCAATGAGGAACCTCAAGTATTTATAGGACGCGAGAATCCATACATGTCCACTAAAAAAATTAGTCTCTTGATTACAACCTGCGATCTTCCGTCTGGAGAAAAAGGATTATTGGGAATTATTGGTCCGATGAGAATGAAATACGAAAGAAATATTCAGTTGCTTGAAATAGCCGCTAATACTTTTAAAAATATTGGTTCCCAATATGAATAATATTATCAAAAAAGGAATAAATTCATCGTTAATCCATTCAGAGATTATTAAGGTCAGTGATCACGTTAAAAAATCAGATGAACACTTGGAGGGCTGGAAAAGAGCTCGAGCCGATTATGAAAATCTTCACGCGAGAATGACTGAGGAAATATCAAAAGCGCGTAAAGAGGGCAAGATTGATGCCATTCGTTCGTTCTTGGACGTAATTGATTATTTTGATTCCGCATTTGCTTCAATGCCAAAAGATTTAGAGAAAAATGATTGGGCAAATGGCATTAAATACATTCAAAAGGCTTTTCTGGATTCTTTGGTTAGAATGGGGATAACAACCGTAGGTGAAATAGGGGAGAAATTCGATCCGCAATTTCATGAACCTCTAGAACATGTTGCCAGTGATGAACCGGAAGGGACCATTGTTTTGGTAATTGCCAAAGGATATGTTATGGGCGACACGGTTTTGCGTCCTGCGAGAGTTAAAGTTTCGTCAGGTTCGTCAGAGAAAACTTAAACGATGCAATAAATAGCAGTGTTGCATCGCAATTAAATTTATCAATTATTTATAACTAATTAACCAAGAAAAATATGTCAAAAGTACTCGGAATAGATTTAGGCACAACTAACTCCTGCATGGCCATAGTTGAAGGAGGCAAACCACGCGTTTTAGAAAATCGCGAGGGAGCCAGAACAACTCCGTCAATCGTAGCAACTTCTCGAAACAATGAACGGTTGGTAGGGGTCACCGCAAAAAGGCAATCGGTAACTAACCCAGAAAACACTTTATTTTCCATTAAAAGATTAATCGGCAGGAAATTTTCGGACCCTGAAGTACAAAGAGACAAAGAATTGATGCCTTTTGAAATCAGAGAAGGTGAGGGCGGTGGCGCTGAGGTCAAAATGGGAGATAAATGGTACAAACCTTTAGAAATTTCCGCCATGGTCCTTCAAAAAATGAAGGCGGACGCTGAAGAAAGACTTGGCGAGAAAATAACGGATGCCGTTATTACAGTCCCAGCTTATTTCGATGATTCTCAGAGAACGGCGACAAAAGACGCCGGAACCGTTGCTGGATTTAACGTACGAAGAATAATCAACGAACCGACGGCAGCTGCACTAGCCTATGGATTAGACAAGAAAAAAGAAGAACAAATTGTTGTGTACGACTTGGGCGGCGGAACTTTTGACTTGTCAGTCTTGGAAGTTTCAGCTGACACAATCCAAGTAAAAGTTACCCATGGAGACACTCATCTCGGCGGTGATGATTTCGATCAAAGAATAATCGATTGGATAGCGGAAGAATTTCAGAAGCAATATGGAATCGATCTAACTAAAGATCAGGTTGCGTTACAGCGATTAAAAGAAGCCGCGGAGAAAGCTAAAATCGAGCTCTCAACAATGATGGAAACAGAGATTAACCAGCCATTCATTACTACAGACGCTTCTGGCCCCAAACATCTTCTTTTGAAACTCTCAAGGTCAAAAATGGAAGAATTAGTAGGTGATTACGTCGATAAGACCATCGAAATAACCAGGCAAGCACTTGATGAAGCTAAATTTTCAGTTTCTGACATTGATGAAGTAGTAATGGTCGGCGGAATGACACGCATGCCTAAAGTCATTGAGGCTGTCGAAAAGTTATTTGGAAAGAAAGCCCACAAGGATGTTAATCCAGACGAGGTGGTAGCTGTCGGCGCAGCCATTCAGGGAGGAATTCTTCAGGGAGACGTAAAGGACGTTCTTCTTCTGGATGTCACTCCGTTAACTCTTGGTATTGAAACTTATGGAAGCGTTCGAACGCCGTTAATTCCCAAAAACACCACTGTTCCCACAAAAAAGACCCAGGTCTTTTCGACTGCTTCAGATAATCAGCCTCAAGTGGAAATTCATGTCCTGCAAGGTGAACGTGAAATGGCTGCCGACAACAAGTCGCTTGGCAAATTCATTCTAGACGGGATTCCTCCAGCTCCGCGCGGAGTTCCTCAAGTCGAAGTAACGTTCGACATAGATGCGAACGGAATTTTAACAGTTTCTGCCAAGGACAAGGCCACTAATCGTGAACAAAAAATTACGATCCAGGGTTCTTCAGGAGTTTCTAAGGAAGAGGTTGAGAGAATGAAGAAAGAAGCTGAGGAACATGCATCTGAAGACAAGGCCAAGAAAGAAAGAATTGAAGAAAAAAATAAGGCAGAAGCAATGATTTATTCAACGGAGAAATTCCTTAAAGACATGGGTGAGAAGATTGCCCCAGATTTAAAGAAGCAAATTGAAGAAAAAGTTGAAACCTTAAAGAAAGTAACCCAGGTCGAGCAGGATAAAATTGATTTGTCTGCGCTCAAAAAGGCTTCTCAAGATCTGGAAGACACCGTTCAAAAGGCTGGAGCTGCAATGTACCAGCAACAACAGCAAGGACCCGCTGCGGGAGCTTCCGGAAATTCGACTTCGTCCAATTCGGGAGAGGGAAAAACCGTAGAGGGAGAAGCAGAGAAAAAATAATTATCTGTAATAAATTTGTCATTCTGATAAGCGAAGCGAAGAAGGATCTAGTCGAAAAAAACGACGAGATCCTTCGCTATCGCTCAGGATGACAAAAAACAATAATGGCCAAAGATTATTATCAAATACTAGGAGTAGATAAAAATGCCTCCGAAGAGGATATTAAAAGGGCGTTTCGAAAACTTGCTCATCAGCACCATCCTGATAAAGGCGGAGACCCTGAAAAGTTCAAGGAAATTAACGAGGCTTATCAAGTACTTGGCGACCCGCAGAAACGCCGACAATTTGATCAATTCGGTCAAACATTTGATGGCGCCGCACAAGGCGGTGGATACGGTTTTGACCCATTTGGCCAAGGAGGATTTAACGTCAATTTTGAAGACATAGGAAGTTTTGGCGATATTTTTTCGCAATTCTTTGGAGGACAAAGTACGGGAAGAAGCGCGGGGAGAACAAGATCAAGAGGCAATGACCTTCAAGTTGAAATGGCCATTTCGTTTAATGAAATGGTCTTTGGAACTGAAAGGGAATTGCCTTTGAACCGTTGGAGAACTTGCTCTCGATGTAATGGAAACTTAGCAGAACCAGGAACAAAAATTGAAACTTGTCCAACATGCAAAGGTTCAGGATATACTCAAACGCAAATGAGAACTGTATTGGGTTCTTTCATGCAAAGAGCTGTTTGCCATGAATGTCACGGGGAAGGGAAAAGAGCCTCAGAAAAATGCCATGAATGTCACGGGGAAGGCCGGGTTCGCAAATTTGAAACACTGATTATTAAAATTCCTGCGGGCATTGAAACAGATACCCGGTTAAGAATTACAGGAGAAGGCGAAGCGCCAGCATACGGAGGGACCGTGGGAGATTTATACATTATTGTGAAAGTTAAAGCAGATAAAAAATTCTTAAGAGACGGCCATGACATAGTTTCCGAAGAAAGTTTGCCGTTTGCTTTGGCTGCTTTGGGAGGTAAAACAGAAATTGAGACCGTAGAAGGGAAAGAACAAGTAAACATCCCCAAAGGAACTCAATCGGGTGAAGAGATAATAATCAAGGGAAAAGGAATCGGCAGAAAAGGAGGAAACAGGGGCAATCAAAGAATAAAAATCAGTATTGAAGTTCCTAAAAAATTAAGCAAAAAACAAGAGCAACTCTTAAAAGAATTCTCGGAAGCCGGCAAAAAAGGTTTTAAAATATTTTAATTAAGGCAGAGACCAGACTCTTCCTGATAAAATTTTGGCGTCCAATGAGGCCATTGTAATAGTTGTAATTGCTATCAAAACCAAACACGCCACGATAACTGTGATAAATAGTTTTTGCGATTTATCTAATCTCTTCATTATCAAATAGGATTGTAAACCCTGGTCACGTCAAATTGTTCAACATCAGTAAGGTTTCCTTGAACTTGTATTCTCTGACCTTTTGCTTCTACATCAGCTGATTTTTGGGCTTTACCCAAGTGCACAAAAATAGTTTCTTTGTTGTAATGGAAAGTAACATTCTTATTAACGTAATCCTTTTGTTTGTAATTTGAAGTTCCAACGCGAATAATCATGAATTTTTGAGTATCATCAATCGTTAAAAGTTTTCCTTTAATAACGAATTCACGATTTTCAACAACAACTTTTCTTGCGCTTAATGAATTATCAGATCTTATCGTTCCGTTGATTGATAATTCCTGACCAACAGCAATATTAGAAGACTTTATTCGCACATATTTCCCAGCAGAGTTCTTTTTTGTGATAGCTGCATCTTTCACATCCACTTCCACCGTGCTTCCCATCGCAACGCTTTCGGCACTTTTTGAAGTGAGCGTGAAGTAAACTTTAACCTTCTTTGTCGCGTTATTTACTTCCTTAACTAATCCCTTACCCGAAAAAGCAGTTCTATTACCAGCCATTGCCGTCGCATAGGCCATAACGAAAACAACCGCGATGATCGCGATCAATGAAGAAGAGAATAATAACGCATTTTGAAGTCTTTTGGTTTTCATGTCTTTATATTTCATGTGTAAAAGTCTGCATATATTATGACACAAATTTAAAAGACATGTCAGTAACCAGAAATAACCAGAATTGCCTTACCAAACAAGATATCATCAGCTAAAAAAAGCTGGAGGAATGCAATAAGGCCTTTAATCAGAAATTATACGTGTTCAGGTAAAAAATTTTTTAATGGTTTTGAGAATAATTAAAGAATCAAGCGTAAAACACTTATATTTCAAATAATAAAGATCGAATTGTAATTTTCGATAGGATTCTTCAACGCTTGCCCCATATTTGTAGTTCACTTGAGCCCACCCCGTAATCCCCGGTTTTACAAAATGCCTAAAGCGATAATAGGGAATTTCTTTCTTTAACATTTCCACAAATTCGGGTCTTTCAGGACGAGGACCAACAATAACAAGATTTCCCAATAAAACATTTAAAAGTTGCGGCAGCTCGTCCAAATGAGTTTTTCTCAAAAACTTGCCTAACTTTGTTGACCGTTCATCATCTTCACCGCTCCATTGAGGCCCATTAATCTCGGCGTCTGTTTTCATTGTTCTGAATTTGAATAAATCAAATATTTTTTCATTTTTTCCGACACGTTTTTGTACATAAAAAACAGGATTTCCATCAACGACAAAAATAGCAATCGCACAAATCAAGATAATGGGGAGCAAGATTAAGCTAAATAGTAATCCCGCAATCCATTCAATGATTTTGTCTATTTTGTAATAAAAATTATCAAATTTTTTTACATCTTTTAGCAACTCAACGTCATCCACTTCGGACAGCGGCACTTCGTTTAATACCCATTCATACAAATCAGAAAGGCTCACGATATCTTTTTTAAGTAATAAAAACTCTTTTACGCGGCTTTTGTTATCGAGATTCTGCTTAAGACTTTGGGGTAAAACAATTAAGTCAATTTTATCCAATACGTTTCTTTCTATTGCCTCCGTTTCGCTTTTCCAAAACATTATTTGGTACCCCAATTGAGGATTTGGCTTGATGCGACTAACTAATTTTTCGGCAATTTTACTATGACCAATAAGCAAAACCTTTCTTTTCATTATGGGAATACTCAGAAAATAAATTATAAACTTTCGCCAAACATAAGTTGATACCAATGATATTAAAATTATAGAAATTAAAATTTTGGCATCATCAAATTTTAAAATTGACTCTGTAAAATACAGGATTGACACACCAAATAACAAACAAATAAGAAAAGCTATTATAAATTTTTTGACCAAAAAAAACTTTTTTCTAAAGTTTCCCAGCTCGTAAAGTTCGGTAACATAATAAATAATCAGCCACAAAATGAAAACAATTGAAAAAGTAATGAGACTCGACAAAAGTGGTATCTTGTCAAAATCGTTAAAAAAATAAATTGTCACAAAAAAAGAAAAGAAGAAGATAACAAGATCCCCAAAAAGTGTAAATATTTTTTTTATTCTTAAACCAGTTATCATTTTTTCTTGTCCAAACCAAGTTTAACTCATATCAATAATAAAAAGTAAGAATTTAAAAACCCGAGACACACTACCGTGCTCGGGTGAGAAAGATCAATCGTAGTAGTTGCGGAAGTCGACAGGGATAATGAAGTGACCCTCGGCCGCCTTCTCGACTACTTTACCGACTAACTCAACAGCTTCTTGGTAGGTCTTGATTGGTCTTCCTCCAAGAATTTTGCTGAGCTTCTCCAGACCTGGCTCATGTTTGTTCTGAGGATGCTCCGGTACACATGCTTCCACGCCGAGTGCAAGCACGATTGCCGCCGCTGAACCGAGATCGCCTCTGACCATGGCCCTATCGAATGCCTTGGGTGCATTTCGACGCATCCAATACTCAACAGAGCATTCATAAGGATCACCACTAGAATTTGAAGCAATGATGCCAAGCGTGCCGCTATCTCCAAGTTTATATACGAGCTCGTATACTTGACCGAGCTTTCCGTGGCTCATAAGGTCGATCAACTTTCGCTCGATCAGTCGCATCTCGTCGCCGACGGAAAGGCCAGCCCATGCTCCAGAATCTACGACCATTCCGAAGGAACACAGCCGCCTGAAGATTGCGATATCGTGCCGGTGGGCTTTCGGATCGTCACACAGTTCCTTCCAGAACCGCGGAAGATAGTCTTTTCGTAAAACTTTCACCAGCTCGGAGTCGTGGCCGCCAATCGCTCTCTCGTCTCTCTCAAAGCATTTGGCACCCGCCAGACGCATTACTTCTTCCATGGTCCGACGTCCAAAGTTGTAAGTGAGACATCCCCAAAAGTGATCTCTTATGGCACTCATACTTACGCCAAGCTGTCGAAGACGATCAACAACCTTATTCCAGATCCTTGACCGTTCGTTAACGGGACCATTGAAGGCTTCGGGAGACAATCGCAGTTGATTGCAAAGTGGGAACTCTCTTTGATATACCGCCGAGAGAAGAGAAACGATTTCTGCCTTGGTTGCATACCGGGCAAGTGTGGGTAACGCGAACAAACTGCTTCTTGATGCTTCAATTGTTCCTCTCAGTACGTCGGGGTCCGCGTCAGGCCGAACTTTTCCTTCTGATGCTATTTCAAGCTGTAAATGCAGGGGAGTAAATACCATCATCTCATCAAAAACTGAAGAATCAATGATGAGGGTTTCTTTTCCGATTTTGCATCTCAAATAGAATCCGTATTTCGAATTCGAGCTGCTTTGTTTCATTACATTACCTGAGGCCAAGAGAACCTGGTCGAAAGTTCCAGCAACAAACTCCGCTTTCCTGTTTTCAACGAGGCTTTTAAGAGTTACACAGAACTCGTCCTTCTTGTCCATCTGCACACAATCGATGATTGTTTGTCTGGTAACTCGAGTAGCCATGACAGTTTCCTCCTCGGGCGGTATTCCGAACAAGCGGAATGGTGCCCAATAAAGGTGACGAAAAACGACATCGGCCAACGTAGCCGAATCTACAACAAATTGGTTAAAGAACCTCCAAAACAGAATGAATCAGCGTATATTAAAATATGCTTTTTGTCAAGTTTACTGGCAAATGCATCAATATTGACAAAATTAGCCAACGGGTGTATAATTATCTCTTCTTAAATGACTGGGTTGCGATGTAGCAACCTTACGTGAGAGCCGGAAGTTCCTTTTCACCTACGGGAGGTATTTTCCTGATGAACGCTACCCAAACCCAAGTACGCTTGGCCTGTGCAGCCCCGATCGAAAAAGGCGCCCGCTGCCGGCACGACGCTGCCGAAGGTTCCATCTACTGCAAGCAGCACCAGGACCATCCGCCGACCAAGCCTTACCAGCCCAACACGATCATCGTCAAGGGGCGGGTCAATGAGAAGTGGATCAAGCGGTTTGCAGCCGCCGGCGTGCCCATGAAAGTTCGCAACGAAGAGGCGATCAACCAGAGGCACGGCGACCAGGCGGAAGCACTCGGCCGTAAGAGCCACGTCTACACCGACGTCCTCAACGACGGTGGCACACCAGTCTTTGGCAAGCAAGGTGCCCAGAACGTTTCGATGAGCGGTTCGCTCAACGAACTCATCGGCATCGGATTCGTTCCAGTCGACTGCCACATGTTCCGCCGCGACGACAAAAAGGACGAGTTCATGGCGATGGTCAGTGTCACCTTGAGGTTCGACGAAGAAGTCGAGTCGACGGTGCCGGACGAGGTCCTGAGTGTTTTGGACCAATACACGGATTCCAACTTCGAATGGATCCATGTGTGGGCCAACGAGGAGAAGGACGACAAGTCCATTCCGAACACCATCAACCTGGTCCACCGTCGTCCGAACGACCTGCCTGAGTACAAGCTCGTTTACAACAACGGCTTGTGGAACGTCGTTCCGATCACCCGCTAGGCGATCCAATTCATCAGCGGCATATGCCGCATCATAGTTCTTTCAGCCCGACCTAACCCGTCGGGCTGAATTATTTTTGTTTATTTTCCGACTGCCTCTTTATGTTCATGCTGGCGAACCTGCCCGTAGCGTTACAACCCTTCAAAACAGTCACCAAAATCAATCTTCTAAAAAAGAAAGACTAACCCAGATGTTACGATATAAATTTAAAAGATTATTCTAATTGATAGACCCCAGCGTACGCTGGGGTGGTTCTCTTTTTAGGTTATTTGCTTTGTTTCCTTAGCTTTGAATTATCAAACAGACTAACAATAATCAGCTCTCTTCTTCTTGATTCACGATGCCTTGCCCGCAAGACCTGCAAATTTCACCTGTAAAATTTAATCTTTCTAAAGTATTTGAAACTGAACCGGTTCCAAGCGTTGCCTTAGAATCAACGGCGTCTCTTTTTACCCATTCGGGAATCGGACACCCTTCGTAAATCTTAAATAATGAAGCTAAAAATGTGGTGGCGTAAGCGGCTTTTGGAAGGGAAAAGGAAATAATTAAACCAAATGGCGTGAAATAATATTCGTGAATTTTTGCGAAAATCCACGGATTAATATCTCTTCTTTTTGTAAGAATGAAAGGGAATTGACGGAGGTTGCTTATGTATCCCTCTGTTTTGTCTTCTGCTAAATATTCACGATAAAAAGGATCCGTTGTTGGACCACCCAAGGCCATCGGCATTGGATCAGGAATTTCTATTTCATCAGTTATCGCCTGAGAAATTTTTCGATTTACCAAATAACTGCTGTAGGCATAAACCCAGAAACGGACTTGATCATTAATCGCAAAAAGCGCTTTTCGGAAGTCGGGCACTTCCGCTAGCGAAGCAACGATTATTCTTTCGTGGCGAAATGAATAAGGCATCTCTGAATAGATATCCAGCATTTCTTTCCAATTACCGTAGGCGACCTTAGCTTTTTGTCTGATTTCTGTAAAAAGCGGCATTTCTCTCATGCCAGATTCCAACAAAAAAGTTTTTACGGCTGATTCTAATTCGCCTCGACATAAGAATTTGGCCATTTCCACATTCAAAAGTCTGGTTCCAAATCTTTGAACACCGTAAAAGTTAGGGAAACCATCGTTTTCAATTTCGGCAATCTTTTTTTCTAAAAAATCAACATCCGGTTCCGTTTCAGTCCTTACTAAAATCGTAAACCGATTGCCATCCAAAACTCCTGGAGCCATTGCTCCTTTTCCTTGAACCAAATTCTTCAGAAAAAGCTGGGGCAGGGAAAGAGATTTAATTTTTTCAATATCAACTTCTCTGATGCTTATTTTTTGAGAAGTTATTGCCTTGCCGTCTTTCATGCCGGCATAACCAATCTTTTCAACACGCATCTGCAAAGCATTCGCGATTGAAGAAATTGCTTCGATTGTACCCAATCCTATTTTTACCAAATCAGCATAAACCGTGTTGCCCTCGGATTCTTTCAGGGGTTCATTTGATAATGCTTCTATATCACGAATTTCACCCTTGAGACCAACTTCCTCCACAATAAAATCATTGAGACAAAGTCGGATGTATCCTTTGGGCAAATCTCCCAGTCCAAATACACCGGTCGCTTCCAAGATTTGATCGGGTGTAGGAACATTAGTAAGTTTTAACTTTTCAGGATTGTTCTTTTTTATTTCTTCAAATCGAGTACTTTCGATCGTTCTGATTTCATTTAAATTTTCTGTTTCTGGTGTCATTAAATATAATTTAGCACTTTCACCGTATTAATTCATTAACAAGAGCACCCTTTAAGAGGTGCTCTTGTGTTTTTTTTAACTTATCGCCTCAAAAGTCAACGTTGTTGCCAATCGATATCGATTGAGAAACATTTGACTCGACTCTTGAATTAAAAGAGGAGGCATGCCCAAAACCACGGTTGAAGCTGTGGTAAGGCTTGTTGTAACAGGAGTTGCAATGATTAAAGAACTTTGGAAAGCAACTAGATAAGTAGTGAAGGCGAGAATAATGATGTTTCCCGAATCCTCCGGCATTGGCAGCTTGAGTACCCAACGCTAGAAGAGACACCCCAAAAATTGTTGCGAACAAGAAATTACGAACAATTTTCATCGTTAATCCACCTCCTTTCATTTGTTCTTCATACCTTAGGGGTTGGAACTTTTTTCAACTAGGAATAAAATTACACCCGGTCTCCAAAAACTTGAATTTTGGGCAAATTCATGCTTAAATGTGCAAGTTAAGGGTTAGTTTTAGCACAGTAAAAATCTTATGAATTTCTTGCACCCATAGCTCAATCGGCAGAGCAGTGGCCTTTTAAGCCAACGGTTGGGGGTTCGATTCCCTCTGGGTGCACCAAACAAAACAATGCCGGCGATAGCCGGTTTTTGTTTGGTGATTGAGTCAACTACTTGATTCACGAGGAATCGAAGCGTGTAGCCATATCTGAGTTTACGATAAGGCTAGGACCGCGAGTGCGGGCTGCGAAAAATTTGCGTCAGTAAATTAATTCGTAGTCGATTCCCTCTGGAAAACGAAATAGAAGACATCATTACGTTGCTGTCGAATAGTGTCCCTTATCTGTACGCTTTTTTTAAATATTTTACTTTACTTTTTATTTCTTTCTGATAAATTTCTTCCGAATGCACCTTTCATCGGAGAAAATACCATGTCTACGGATCGACGTCTTGTTGAGTTCCTTGAAGCTGCCCCTGGTTTAAGTGTAAGCGAAGTAAAACAAGCCGTAAGCCTGATAGGGCAGAATCTTGTTTTTACTTCTTCTACAGAACTTACCAATGCACAGCTCCAGGAACTTTTTAGGAATTTTTACCAAGGATTAGGATTTGTTCTAAACTTCCTTTTCGAAGATGACGGATCCGACGGAACAACCGGAGTTTTACTCCAGAGTGATGAGATCAAAGCCGTCATTATTATCAGTAACTACACCTCGTGGGCAGGACCCTTAAAAGAAGTATATATAACCGTAAAGGCTTTTATTGTTCCTCCTGACGATGTTTGATCAACTTACCCCTCAAAAGGGGTTTTTATTTTTGATATTTAGCATTTTATTAGTCTCCGTATAGACTTCATTGACAGTAACTTGCTTAATACAATGAGAATATTTTTTTTCGCACCGATAAACACATGGCAAAATACTTTTCAGTGGCTGGATGATGATTGATTCTGTCTTCCATGGACCAAATAGTTCAGGAGAATTCGAGTCATTTCTATTTCCACTTATTGGATGGCAGGAAATTTCAACAACCGGGACTTTTAACGCGGCTGCTATATGCATTAAACCAGTATCACTTCCAACATATAAAATCGCATCTTTTATAACTTGATATAGGTCACTTATTCCTGTTTTATCTGTTAAATCGAAAATATTTTCACCGAATTTTTCTTTAAATCTCACGCCTTTCTCTTTAGACTTATCATCCCCCAAAACAATAAAATTTACTTTATAATTTTGTAATATTTTAGAACATAGGGACAAGTAGTTTTCTATCGGCCAAATCCTTTTTTCTTCTCCCGCACAAATTCCGAGAATAATTTTTTTCTCTTCATGTTCGGTAAGATTTTGAAGATATTTGCTTTTATTTCTTGAAGGCCAAACCTCAAGGTTATCGTTAATAATATCACCATTAGCTGCCGACAGTAGGTCTAAATTTTTTTCAACTATATGCTTTGGCTTCTCTGTTTCTTTAATAGGCCAATAATTGAAACTTCGAAACACTTTTTGAGCCTTTGAAGTTTCAGCAATTATTTTTACAAAAATATCCGTAGAGACAAGACCAAAAGCATATAAGATGTTTCTTTTCCAAATATTCTTGTAAACAAAAAGAAACAAACTAAAAACTCTATTTCTGGGATTTTTATAAGGTATAATCTCATCAACATAAGGACAATTTGTAAAGATATTTATATTTTCGGAAATTCTAATTTTTACGACAAGAATAATTTTATTGGATCTGAAATTTCTGCGTAATTCCCTTAAAAAAGGTGAGGTCAGAATTAAATCGCCCATGCCTCCAGAGACAACCACTAAAATTTCATCTTGAGTTTTTTTTGTTGGATTTTTGAGATAAAAAAATAGAATTGCTAATTTTTTCGCAAAAAATATAAATAAATCAAAAAGACAATAAACTAAAAATTTTAAAATAGATTTAAATTTTTGCATTAATATTTTATTCAAATGTTATATTAATGTTCTTTTTGAAGCAAAATCAATGGGTGTTCTTTGGGGAAATATCGTGTTAAAAGGATACCCCGTAGGGAAAAACACTAAGAACCATACTAAAGACATAGTGGATGGTACGAAATTCCAAGGATCTTCCTCATATAACGAGAGGGGTCTAATTAGAATTCACAATTCACAAATCTCCAAAAATGCGCTTGCATTGCCTGAAATTACGCTTTATTTTGCCTCATTCGCCTAGTGAACCTCGCAATATCGTTGCTCTTGACAAATTTTTAAAAAGGAGTACGATAAAACGTTATTTAGGGGAAGTTTTGACTTGTCCGGGAGCGGCGGCGCTGCCCCTCCACAGTGCCGCCACTCACAGACAAGTCAATAAATTCGTGAAAAAATAGATTATAATGCCCTTTTTTCAACCAAACGTCATCTGTTTCAGGGAGAGGAGGACTCAGCGATACTAAGGTATTTTGGCTTTAGCTGAAATACACTTTGTACGAGGAGGAAACCCTATTTATAGGGACCCAGATACCCAGCCGCTAGAATTCTTGTAGTAACGAGAGCTCTAGTGGCTGGGTAGGGGGAACTAAGTAGCCGAGAGGTTACTTTTGCTCCTCTCTCCAAAACAGGTGATTACTGCGGCGCGCCCTCCCGCGTGCCCGGTAACGACCGGAGCAGTCGTAGAGCCTTTTGCAATAATAAATGTATCTTTGTGAAAGGTGTCTCCTCTCCGGTCGTTGGAACACTGAAACCGCGCAAGCTTAAAAAACCCAGGCACAAGCAAGCGCGGATTTTTAATTTCACAAAACATAATAAAAGGGGAATAAGAGGCAATTTTCAGTTGCCGTAAAGACTTTTCTAAGCTAATCTTTTAGCAATGAAAGACCAAACAGCTTATAGAACAAGGACCTGCGGTTCTCTTACGAAAAAGGAGATCGGCAAGCAAGTTACTCTTGCTGGTTGGGTTGATACGCGTCGTGATCATGGAGGGGTAATTTTTATCGACTTGAGAGATAGGTGGGGAATTACTCAGCTCACTTTTAGAAAAGAAATAAATAAAGAAACTTTTGCCAAGGCAGAAAAACTTCGCAGTGAATTTGTTATACAAGCCGAAGGAAAGGTTGTAGCAAGACCAGACGACATGATTAATCCAAAATTGCCGACAGGAGAAGTTGAAGTTGAAGTTGAAAAATTAGAAATTTTGAGCGAATGCAATCAACTTCCTTTCGAAATTTCCGGAGAAACAAACGCTAACGAAGATTTAAGATTAAAATATAGATTCTTAGATTTACGACACAAACGATTACAGGAAATTCTTCAAAAGAGAGATGCTTTCATTTCTTTTATTAGGAAGTTCATGCATGATCGAGATTTTACAGAAGTTCAAACCCCTATTCTTGCGAACTCTTCACCGGAGGGCGCTCGTGACTATTTAGTCCCAAGCCGACTACACCCCGGAAAGTTCTATGCATTGCCGCAAGCTCCTCAGCAATTTAAGCAGTTACTAATGGTGGCTGGCTTTGACAGATATTTTCAAATTGCGCCCTGTTTTAGAGACGAAGATCCTCGCGCAGATAGGCATCCAGGCGAATTCTATCAGTTAGATTTTGAAATGAGTTTTGTGGGGCAAGAAGATATTTTCAACGTACAAGAACCGCTAATGATCGATCTAACAGAGAAGTTTTCAAATAAGGAAGTTGCGCAAAAGCCCTTCCCAAGAATTCCTTGGAAAGAAGCGATGACAAAATATGGATCAGATAAACCAGATTTAAGGTACCCCGAAGTACAGATTTATGAGGTTTCCGAGGAAGCCAAGGAAAGTGAATTTAAGGTATTTAACGATGTTCTTAACAAAGATGGGGTGATTCACGCACTGAGAGTTCCAAATGGAGCTTCACTAACGCGAAGTCAAATTGATGAATTAACAGAAAAAGCCAAAGAGGCGGGCGCGGAAGGTTTAGCATATATTTTAATTAAAGATGAAAAACCGACTTCGCCGATTTTGAAATATCTAGGCGAAGAAACAACAAAGAAAATTTTAGACAAGGTCGAAGCCAAAAACAATGACGCGATTTTCTTCGGAGCAGGGAAGTGGCTCACTGTCTGTAAATTTTTGGGAACAACCCGTTCAAATGTTGCTGAAATGCTGGGGCTAAAGAGAGAAGGGATGGCCGCATGGTGCTGGATTACCGACTTTCCAATGTACGAATTCAACGACGAAGAGAACAAAGTTGATTTTTCTCATAATCCTTTTTCAATGCCTCAAGGTGGATTAAAAGTACTTAATGAAAAGGACCCTCTTGATGTGCTGGCTTTCCAGTACGACATGGTTTTGAATGGATACGAAATAAGTTCAGGCGCAGTGAGAAATCACGATCCTGAAACAATGTATAAAGCATTTGAAATTGCAGGTTATTCAAAAGAAGAAGTTGATGAGAAGTTCGGAGCAATGATTTCAGCTTTTAAATTTGGAGCCCCTCCTCATGGCGGATCTGCGCCGGGACTGGATCGTTTGCTTATGGTTTTGTTTGATTTGCCAAATATTAGAGATATCTACGCTTTTCCAAAAAACGGGAGGGCACAAGATGTGATGTCGGACTCTCCTTCCGAAGTTACAGAAAAACAACTTAAAGACCTTCATATTAAAGTTGATTTCCAAAAACATGAATGAAAATAAGAAATTATTTCCCGCTTATTTATTATTTCTCATAATCGTATTTTTTATTGGGGCCAAAATTGGTCAAAATTCCAAAACCCCTTTAATTAAAAATTCTGACGGCAGCAAAATTACTGCTCCGATAGACACTCAAAAAATTGATGAAATCTGGAAAATTATCCATGAGAAATACGTAGATACTGTAAAGGATGGGGATTTAAATAACGGCATTATGAGAGGTCTGATTTCGGGATTAAATGATCCATATTCCGCTTTCGCTGACAGAGACGAGACCAATCAGTTCGAAGAAGATATCAGTGGAACTTTTACGGGTATCGGCGTTGAAATTGGAAGAAAAAACGATTTAGTAACCGTCATCGCTCCTTTACACGATTCGCCCGCTGAAAAAGCTGGAATTAGAGCGCAGGATGTGATTTACAAAATTGACGGCAAAGAAATTATGCAAGACTCATCTTTAACCGACGTAGCTTCTAAAATAAGAGGTCCAGCAGGAACAAAAGTGGCCATTGGAGTTCTAAGATCTGGCCAACAGGACATCGAATTTGTTGTTGAAAGGAAGAAAATTCAAGTAGCCAGTGTTAACTCTCGAATTGATAATGGAGTTGGTATTATTCAGGTAACGGTTTTCAACGAAGATACTTCGGATCAATTTAATAAGACAGTAAAAGAAATTCTGACCAACGGAGTAAAGGGAATCGTTTTGGATTTGAGAAATAATCCAGGTGGAATTTTAGAAACATCAGTGCAAATAGCTGGTCACTTCACGAATAAAAACGATGTGGTTGTTAAAGAGGTGTCTGCGAGAGGTTCTAGAAATGTTATCCATCGTTCTCAGGGCCCGTCAGATTTGGTGAAATTACCTTTAGTTGTTGTTGTTAATGGGGGATCGGCCTCTGCGTCTGAAATTCTTGCTGGTGCCTTAAGAGATTTGCGCAGCGTAAAATTGATTGGAGAAAAGACATTTGGTAAAGGTACTGTCCAAGAACTGATTAACCTTTCGGATGGCTCCAGTTTAAGAATAACAATCGCCAAATGGCTAACGCCAAAAGGAAGTGAAATTGCAGAAAAAGGATTAACTCCAGATGTTGAAAGTTCCGACCCAAACCCTGAAGACAACATAGATGTACAATTAGACGAGGCTATTGCTATAATAAGAACGCAGATTGGACAACGTTAATATTTGCAATTACCCAAAATAGTGGGTTAAAGTATTGAAGTTATTAAATTTCTTATTAATCAAAAAAAATGAAGGTTGTATTACTTGAAGAAGTCAAAAATGTGGGAACCGCAGGTGAAGTCGTTGAAGTAAGCGACGGATACGCTCGTAATTATTTATTTCCCAATGGATTAGCCGCGCAAGCAACAGAAGGAAGAGTAAAGGAAGCTGAAAAAAAGAAAGCAAAGAAAGTTGAGCTTGAACAAGTAGCATTGGAAGAAGTTCAAAGACAAGTTGATTTAATTGACGGCAAAACTTTATTAATGAAATTAGAAGTGGGACCGGAAGGAAAACCCTTTGGAGCCATTACAACAAAAGACCTTTCCGACGAAATAGATAAAAACTTTGGAATTAAGTTGCCTAAGGGTGTAGTAAAGCTAAAGGAACCAATAAAACAGATCGGCGAATGCCCTGTGCATTTGGAATTTCCACATGGTCTGGAAGCAGACCTCATTCTAGTAGTGGAACCGATCGAAAAAGATAAAACTTAATCATAAACAAAATGCCTACTTCCAAGAAACCCCAGTCATCTAAAAAAACTGGTGGCAGTGTCTCTATTAATAAACCAAAAATAATTGTTGTTACGGGAGGCGTATTATCTGGATTAGGAAAGGGGATAGCGTGCGCTTCCATTGGAAATATTTTAAAAAGACAGGGTTTTAGGGTTAACGTGCAAAAATTTGATCCTTATCTTAATAGCGATGCGGGAACATTAAATCCGAGCGAGCATGGCGAAGTTTTTGTTACCGTCGACGGAGGTGAAACAGATCTTGATTTGGGCCACTACGAGCGTTTTTTGGATGAATCACTCACCAAAGATTCTTCAGTCATGGCAGGTAATATTTATGCGAGCGTAATCGAAAATGAACGAAAGGGGGCTTACTTGGGAAAAACCGTTCAAGTTATTCCACACGTCACAAATATGATCAAACAACACTTGTGGAAAGCCGCAGATGGTTCAAAATATGACTTCCACATCGCAGAAATTGGCGGTACGGTTGGTGATTACGAAGGTGTTGTTTTCCATGAGTCAATGAGACAATTGCGTCTCGACGTGGGACCTGAAAACGTCTTGTATGTTCATTTGGTTTTTCTGCCATATTTGGAAGCAAGCGGAGAGGTTAAAACAAAGCCAGCACAAAACAGCGTTAGAGATTTAAGAAATATCGGTATTCAACCCGACGTGTTAATTGTAAGAAGCGACTACAGCATTCCTGGAAAAGTATTAGGAAAACTTTCACAATTTACTAACGTTCCAGAAAACGCAATTATCCCTGTCCCGACATTACCTTCGGTGTACGAAGTCCCACAAATAATGGAAGATTACAAGTTAGACCAATTTATTCTCAATCATTTCAACTTAAAACCCAAAAAAACGAAAGACCAGGCTTGGAATAAATTATTGAGAACTATTCAGAAAGAAAAACCAAAGTTAAAAATTGCAATGGTGGGGAAGTATTTGGAAATGAAAGATACTTATATGAGCTTAGTGGAGGCCCTAAAGTCTGCGGCCTGGGCCAACGGAAAAGAAATAGATTTATGGTGGGTAGATGCAGAAGAAATAGAAAATGGAAAGTTTGAATTGCAAAAACTGAATAAAGCCGCAGGGGTAGTTGTTCCAGGCGGATTTGGCAAAAGAGGAACCGAAGGGAAAATCAAAGCAATTCAATTTACAAGGGAACAAAAAATTCCGTATCTTGGTTTATGTTTAGGAATGCAACTTGCTGTAATTGAGTTTGCCAGAAATGTTTTAGGCATTGAAGATGCTTCGTCTGAAGAATTTACGCCCAAGGGCAAGAATAATGTCATTCATTTTATGGAAGAGCAAAAACATATAAGACAAAAGGGGGGCACAATGAGACTGGGAGGCTGGCCATGTTCATTAAAGAAAGGAACCAAAGCTCAAAAATTTTACGGAAAAAGTCTTGTTGAAGAAAGACACCGACATCGTTACGAATTTAACAATACCTACCGCGATCAAATGGAAGCAAAAGGTTTAGTCATCTCAGGAACAACACCTGATGAAAGTTTGGTAGAAATAATTGAAATTAATGATCATCCATTTTTTGAAGCTGTCCAATTCCACCCTGAATTTCAGAGCAGACCAACTAAACCGCATCCCTTGTTTCTTAATTTTATTTCTGCTGCAAACAAAAGGTCATAATTAAAGACGCTTTTAAAGGATTTTTAAGGTTTTATTTTTAAAAAGACTGTTTTAATTTACGATGGACTTATAAGGAACATACAAAGGGAGGTAGTTAAAGCAGTAGGGAAGGTAAAACAAAAAACAGCCAGTCTTTAACGATCAGCTGTTTTTGTTTATTTGGTTTCTACGGTTACTAGCTTTCTTGTAATGGATCGCCCACTAAAGGATCTTAATTTAACCTTTCTGAAGGCAACCACTCCGTCTTTTATAGCGTATAAAGTGTCATCTGAACCGGCTCTAACATTTACTCCTGGCTTAAAACTAAGCCCTCTTTGGCGTACTATAACTGCTCCAGCTCGCACTTTCGAACCGCCATACACCTTCACACCAAGACGCTGACCTTGTGAATCGCGTCCTAGAGCTGTAGAACCTCCTGCTTTCTTATGTGCCATATGCTTTTATAAGTAAAAAATTGACTTCTAGATATTAATACATTTAGGCTTTCTTGTCTAGTCTAAAGAAAGTGAACTTATTAACCGACTTTTTTCAATCTTATGATATCTCGCAACACAATTGCATCTGGCCTGCCATATAAAAGCGTGCCAGAAGCAGAGTCACGAAAAATTGGATGTTCGAGATTTTCGGGAAGAAGTCTGTCAAAAATGTATCCCTTCGTTGTTAATCTTTTTTTTGCATCAAATCTTATTACTCTTTTTCCTACTTTAAAAGCTGGAAGAGTAATTACCACGTTTCCTCCGCTTTTTAAGGGCTGCTTTACGTTGGCTAACATTTTTGAGATAACTTCAGCAACTTTATCAAAAATTTGTGTAACGTCTTTAGGAGAGGGGGCGTTCGTCAAAGCCGGTCCCAGCCATCCTTCCGTAACTATCGCATCTAGCGAATTTTGAGTTATTTCATAACTAAGTACATTTACGTTAGCTGTGAAAATTTTCGCTTCGTTTGAAAGTTTTACATCCTCTGGGAATTCTTCTCGCAACCATTTAAGATTTTCCTTTGTCCTCTCAACCTGTTTTTTTGAAACATCGCTTCCAAGTATTTGATAACCCATCAAAAGTGCTTCCATTAATATTGTTCCCGTGCCACAAAACGGGTCATAAATAATTCCTTTCTCAGGAGTCTCAGAATAATTAACCATCATCTGTGATAATTTTACAGGCATCATCCCGCTTCCAGGATCCACTTTGGGCCTTAAACGATCTCTTGAGGTATAAAATTCGATGTCTTGAACTGCTTCTGCCGTAGACACGCAAACTCCATTTTTTGTTTCATAAATATGAATGGCTACGCCATTTTCTTGGAAATTATTATTAAACAATTCCGCGCTAGATAATTCACCTCGTCGGGAAGGGAAGACCACACGTAATCCCGGGGTTTTTATTTTTCTTTTTAATTCCATTCCAAACTTCCTTATTTGAGAATTAGGAACCGTTCCACTGAAAGAAAACCATGAAATTCCCAAATTTTTGATTTTTCTTTTTGAAAAATCTAATAATTTTAGAATTTCTTCAATATTGATAGCGTTCGTCTCGGCAATTACCTTTTCTATCACAGGAACGCCACCCAAATTAGCCATTATTTTATTGCAATCAATTTCATCTGTTGTGCTTACCATTAATGCCTTCGGTAAAAAATTTTCACTTAGTTCGATTTTCTTACCATTTTTTTTGAAATATGAAATAACTTCCGCCACAGAAAGGGAAGGATGAGAACCTAAAACAAACAAATATTTTTCAGGACTATTCATCTAGCGTTTTCTTTAATATTATATGATAAACTGTATTCTACAGCTTTCAGGATAATAATCAATAGAAATGTTCTCAAAAATTCAAAAAAAGTTAGCGACGAGGGAAGAAAAAATAACTAATATCTCAGCGGCTATCCTGTTAATCGTCTTGGGATTTTTTGGAGGGTATTGGATTGCTTCTGTAAAAAGGGAAGTACCAATTGTTTTTCAAAGCCAAAACGAATCTCAAAAAATCTTAAACGAACAAGATCTAAATAGGCTGCTTTCATCTCCCTCTCCTTCACTAGCTGTTGAAACATCGAATGTTGGACAAACTTCCGGTAAATTTGCAGCAAGTATCAATGGAAAAAAGTATTACGCGGAATTTTGCCGATCAGAAATTTCCAGAATTAAACAATCAAATTTGATTTGGTTTCAATCAGAAGCTGAAGCGATAAAGGCTGGATATTCTGCCGCTGCCTGCATGAATAAATAGACTCATTTATTGCGGGGATGAAACTTCTTGTGAATTTCTTTTAATTGGGGATTGGTAACGTGGGTGTATATCTGGGTGGTTGAAACATTTTCATGCCCTAAGATCTCTTGAACTGAGCGAAGATCTGCTCCTCTTCTGAGAAGAATAGTGGCTAGTGTATGTCTGATTGTATGCGGCGAAGGGTCAGCGATTATTTTTGATTCAAGAGCGTAATGATGAACTATGTTCCATATACTTCTTGTCGTTAATCGTAGACTTTCTCCTTGGTCAGAAAGGGGATCACTTTTGGGCCCTGAAGTTCGCAAGAATAGCGGTAAATATTTATCATCGCGTGAATCCATATACCGCTTCAAAGAATCAGCCGCGGCATCAGTAATAAAAACTACTCTCACCTTACGACGCTTTCCTAAAACGCTCATTTCACGCGTTTTCAAATTAACGTCAGTAACATTTAATCTCGTTAATTCTGAAACACGAAGTCCTGTCGAAAATAATAATTCGAGTATTGCAGCGTCTCTTAGAGCAAAAGATTTTTTTGAAGAAAGGGGAGCGGCAAGTAAGGCAGAAATCTGTTCTTCTGTTAATACTTTTATCCGACGATCACCTACCTTAAGTAATTCTATTTTTTCTGGCGACATTACAGTAAGGTTTTCTTGTACAGCAAGATATCGAAGAAAGCTTCTTAGCGCGATTAAATATGTATTAATAGTAGAACTTCTTAAATTTGCTTTTGTTTTACCAATATGTTGTCTTAAAAATATCTTGTACTTCCTCACTACGTCAGAATTTATATGTTCAGGCTTTGATGGGGGATTGAAGGACATGAATATCTCCAAGTCTCTCCTGTAATTTTCTACAGTAAACAATGATAAATTTTTTTCTGCCGTTAAATAATTTAGAAAATTTTCAGCAAACTTTTTTAATGGATGCTTCGAATTGATCGTAGTGGGGGAGGTCTTTTTCTTGGACATGGTATTGATCTTGATTATAGATAACACTTCTCATTATACACATTTTGAGAAGTCTCTCATAGTGGAAAAGACCGCCTAGGGCCATACCTTCTTCTCACGTCCTCCAGGGGCTTATTGGAAGCCTACAAGACGTTATCACTTAGGCTCACATCCTCCTTTCCTGTTCATGTTCATATTTATTTTAAAAAAATTAAAAAAAATTTTTTATTTATTTTTCATTTTTACTAATATTTTGACCTACAATCCTTTTATTGGGCTCCCCCTGGTACTCTGATACCCCTCTCACCCTCCTCTTTGAGTCGCTTTGGGGGGCCTTAGCGGACTCCTCGTGTTTTTATCAAAAAAACAGGGAAGTTGTGTTTCTAACTTCCCCATTATTTTTTAAAAAAAGTTTTTATTTTCATATACAAAAATTATTAACTATTTTTATTTTCTTAAATTTTTTAAAATTTATTTTATCTCTATATTTATTCCAGAGTGTATTTAGTGCGCGTATTTAATACTAGGTATCTTAACGAATTTAAGCCTTGTAATATGCAATAACATGGACTCTGGGTTTGTCAAGTTTCAGGGTCACCAACTTCCCTTTTTATTTTATTAGTGAAATAATCTATTCAATGAATTTTTAAGAATTATATTCTGATTAATCAATAAATGAATCCAAAGAATCGGAAGAAAAAACAAATCAGTATCCTTGTTGAAATTAGCCCAGGAGAGTTATTCGACAAAATTACTATTTTAGAAATCAAAAAGGAAAAAATTACTGACCATCGGAAGCTTGAGAATATTAATTATGAGCTGCAAAAACTTAAAGAGACTCGAGATGGTTTTATTTCAACTGATCATGAAATAGAATCTTTGGTTTCCAAATTAAAAAAATGTAACTCTCGTCTTTGGAATGTTCTATGCGAATCAGCTGTTTTAGAAAATAACTCTGATTATGGCAAAAGATATTTGGAGTTAGCTAAATTAGTAGTCAAAAAAAACTATGAGCGCTATGAATTGAAACGAGCAATAAATAACTTATTAGAAAGCAAAATAATTGAAGAGAAAGATTATCCAATTTAAGGGTTATTCTCTATTATCTCTAAAACTTTTTTAAATACTTCATCTACCGTGATTTTTTCCAAACATTCTGGACTTTTATAAGCACATCTTCTTGATAAACATCCCTCGCAGGCAATTTCCTTTTGAAAAACAAATGACTCAGTGCCTATTGGATTCCATCGTCCAGGATTAAATCCTGACGAATAAATTCCAATCGTAGGAATATTCATACTTGCGGCTAAATGTAAATTCCCTGAATTATTACCAATAAATAAGTTACATTTTTTAAACAAATATGCGGATTCAAGAATATTTGCCCTCCCAGCTAAATTAAGCGCTCTTTTTATTGGAATTCCCTCTAGCACAGCATCACCTTCCCCCCTATCACTTTCTCCGCCAACAAAAAATATTTTCGTTCTTTTGATATCCATGATCTTTTTACAAAGTTCTTTATATTTTTGTACGGGCCATTTCCTATAAACATCTTTAGTGCCAGAACCTATGGCAATTTTTATAAAATCATCATCTAAGATTGAATCCATCCTTCGTTTTAAATCATTAGGAAACTCTGATATGGCATCACCATGTATAGACTTTTCCTCACAGCTTATGGCATCTAATAAACTTTCGCTTTCCTTTGGCAATACGACTAACTTTCCTTTTTTGCGAATTATTTGTTTTCTGACTGCTTTTTTAAACCCTACCATCTTATCTATGCCGCAAATAAACTTAAAAAAAATAAAATCTCTCGAAACTTGAATCCAGTTTCTACCAGGCGGTAAATAATATAAAATATCATCACCATTTGTTAATGATCGGATTTCTTTCACCAGATTAAATATGGCCTTGGCCTTTTTGTCGTAATTTAAATAACTTTTGAAAACTCCTATGTGTTCCAGCACGTCCCAGGTATTTACTATGCCTTCATTGGAGATATTTGTTATTAAATAAATTTGTTTATTTTGTTGCATTTCTTTTATCTGCTTTATTGCGGGAATGGAAACAACGGCGTCCCCAAGCGAACCAATTCTGTAAACAAATACTGCCATAGTTAATGTTTTACCATTAGCCAGCTTAAATGCAAAAAGATTTCTACACAAAACACCAAAGACAAAAATCTTAAAAGCCAATAAATGATACAATAAGAAATGTACGCACTCTCGTATGAACGAATACACACCCTTAGCTCTCGGTTGGACCCTGTTTTTTATAGGTTCTTTTATCACCCTGATACCTTTCTTTTTTCGCACACGTTTCGGACTTTTAGCCTATATATTTTCCTTCATAAACACTCTCAATTATTCTTTCAATTTTTATAACTATCTAATTAACCCCCCGCTTGAATATACGAAATTCCAAGCAATGTTTTTACACGTAACCGCTTGTATTATTGTCTACCTTACCTATTTGTTTTTAACTCAAAAATCAAAAAACCGTGCTCTCACTTTAACAAATGCGCATCCTTATTTTAAATATTTAGTTTATCCAGCTTTTTTAATCTATTTTATTCAGATTTTTTTTACCAAAACTCTATTTGCTAGCGCCTTAACAGACACAAGTAATCTTACATATACAAATCTAATTGGAAATACCCTATACCCTTTTTATATAATCGTAATAGCATCTATTCTTAAAATTTTTTTAACAAACAAATTCAATTTTAAATATTTAACGTTAGTTCTATTTATCTTAGTCGCGTCATTCGTAAAATCATTCATGGCAGGTTCAAAAGCAGGAATTCTCGAATTAATTTTGTTCTTTGGGCTTGTTTACTTTTATAAATATGGCCTTAGGTTAAAAGTGGCCATTGCCATAATTATTTTACTAATACCGAGTGCCTTCTTTTTTGTCAGTATGGCTAACATAAGATTCGCAATAGCTGAAAATAATATGTGGCAAGATCTAAGCATCTCTCAAAAAATTGGTTTTTTATACGAAAAATCTTTGACTTTAAAATATTCTGAAAATTTTTCAAAACTTTCAGAAACAATCGCGAAACGACTTCACGGAATCTTCAGTCTTTCAAGATTTATTGAAAGAACGCCTGCTGTTTATCCATATTATAATGGCGCTTCTTACTCACGAATATTTACTGGAATAATTCCGAGAGTTTTGTGGCCGGCGAAATCAATAAACGATTTTCCTAATCAAATTAGTTATAACTATTTTGATTATGCTTTCACTACCAACATGGCAACTTTTATTTGGGGCGAACCATATCTTAATTTCGGAATAATGGGTATTTACGCATTCGCGTTAATAATGGGATTAATTTTAGTATTTTTTGAAAAGATTCTAAATATTTTTAGAAATGATTTGTATATTTACACTTTTTGCCTTCTTATTTTTTACTCATTTATCCGAACTGAAAGCGGCTTTGCGGTTGTAATCCCCAATATGGTTGCAAAAATAATATTTTTCTCTGTTGTATTTTTGTTACTGTCCAACTTAGAAAATAAGAAAAATATTCTTAACAATACCTAAGCCGATTCTCGAGAATAATAAGACTTAACTTCTTTTCTTTCAGAACCTACTGCCACAATTCCTACGATATTAATTTTTTCGCGATTGATTAGACCAATTGTTTTTTCAAGATCAGATTTCTTTGTTTTTCTTAGACGAGCAATTACAACGACATTCTTAATTTGCTTCAGAGCAGCCGTAACACTTGGGAGAGAGACAATAGGCGGGGTGTCAAAAATCAGCCATTCATTCTCATGAGAAGAATGCTCATCAATCATCTCTGTTATTCTATTAGACGTGAAAACCTTTCCGCATTCCCAATCAGCCACCTTCCCTGCTGTATACAAAGAGATCCCTGTTTTATTAATAACTACTGGGTCTGGGAGCTTTGTTCCCCTAATGATTGCTCTACTGTAACTGTTGTCCTTATTTTCGACTTTAAACAATTGATGTATTGTTGGTCTCCTTGTGTCTAAGTCAAACAAGAGAACCTTCTGTCCTAAAATTGAGAAAGATAAAGCAATATTAGCCGTGGTAACCGTTTTGCCTTCTCCTTTGGAACTGCTCACTACCGCAATTGTCCTTTTCTCACTGGTTAGCGGCGAGGAAGTTAAGAAAGAGGTGATCGTCTGATATTGATCGATAATAAAACTTCTTTCTCGCAATTTTTTGGAAAAAACCGGTATTGAGGTGATTACGGGATAATTATTAAAAAGTTTTATCAAATCTTCTTCTGATTCGATTCTTCGATCAAAAAAGAAAATATAAGTCCATAAAATTATCGCAACAATCAATGAACAAGCAGACCATAAAACAAACATAGTTTTTCTTGGAACCGATGAAGGTACCGAGGGCACCCTCCCTCTTTGGATTATTTGTAAAGTCGTTCCCGAAGGTGACTCGCTTTCTAATTGATGATGCCGGGTTATTATGGCATCGGCTAAAGCATTTGAAATTTCCTTGGCACTTTCAGGCTGCATGTCCATACCCGTAACTTCAATCAGGTCCATATCGGGATAAGGAAAAACCTTTATTCGCTCAAGAAGGTACCCGTCCGAAACCTTTCGTCCCATTTCTTCTCTTACTATATCCAGCGTTGAGCTTTGGGTGGCTATTTTTGAAATTGATTTATTAAGACGCGTTAAGACATTAACATCGGTATATTGTCTTATTTGAGAATCGCTAAGAGGGGTCTGAGAAACTTTTATTATTGATTTTGAATAGTAAATCCTTGGATTATTAGTTATATAAAAATATCCAATAACTACAAGTACAAAAAAAGTTAAAGATATCAGCCAAAAAAACCTTCTCAAAATATACCTAGAGTATTTGATTATTTCTGATATGTTCATTGTTTATGTTCTCTTCAATAATATCATTGAAGAACCTATTTAAACAACAATTACTTCAAGAAGACGAGGGTGGTAAATAAGGCAATCCGTTAACGGGTATACCGTTTTTGCGAACCTCAAAATGTAAATGTGGTCCTGTTGATAATCCAGCTCCCCGTGTCCCCGGAGCACCGCCAGTCGAACCAATTACTTGTCCTCTTGTTATATATGTTCCTTCCTTTACAGAAGCCCCGGAAACGTGACCGTACATGGTAGAGACATTGTCTCCGTGAATGATTAAAATATATGAAAAACCGGTACCAGAAGCTATTTGTACTTTAGCAACATATCCATCCGCCGCAGCTCTTATTGGAGTTCCCATGTTTATTGGCATATCAATTCCTGTATGGGGTCCTATGAGCTCAGCAAATGGATAATCCATGCAATGGAAGCCACAAGAAATACCAAAAATTGGATCAACGGGCCAATCCAGCTTACCCACAGAACCTAATCTCTTGTAACCTTGTTTTTCAAGCTCAGCTCTTATTTGAGAATCCAATCGAGTTATCTCTGCATTCGCCCGTTTTTGTTCAGCTACGGCCGTCGCTAACATTTTTTGAAATTCTTGTTCTTGTTGTTTAGTAACAACTAAAAATTTTTGCTTAGCTCCTTGTTGTTCGTTTAATATGCCTTTTTGTTTTGCTTGTCGCGACATTAACCCGTCTAATTCTCTCTGTAGATCATTGAGCATTGTCTGTCTATCCTGAAGTTCACTTTGCAACCCTTTAATTTTGTCGATCGTTAACTGACTATTTTGTTCAGCTCTATAAATCGCCCTGAGTTGGGAAATTGCTTCAGACAAGGTCGAGTACTTAAAGAAAGATTCAATAACATTATCCGAATGTACAAGTTGAAGGGTTCTTAAATATTCTTGCAGAACCAATTTTTCCTGTTCAATTTTCTTGTTTACCACTTTTATCTCTTCTTTTGTTGCCTCACTTTCAGCATTCGTTTCCTCTATTCTTGCTTGAGTTTTATCTATCTCTAAAGTGATACTTTTTATGTCATCATTGATTAGCCCTATTTGATCCTGCAATGTTTTGGCTTCCGATTTCTTCTTTTGAATGCTTGATTGAAACTCCTTAATTTTATCATCAATATTGTCTACTGCTTTTCTTTTTTGATCTAATTGTGCCCGTAAGTCGTCAATTAAATCAGCAGACACCGGTTGTGCGATGAAAAAAAACAGGGATAAAAATATTAAATATTTACGGTTATTCATTCTCCAATAATTTTATCCCGATTGACGTTCTTTCCAAAGTCTCTTCTTTCCCCAATATCCAAGCAATCTCATCAGGACCAGCACTCTTATCTTTGCCAGAAAGTACGTAGCGCAAAGGCCAGAGAATAGGGCCTCTTCCCTTTCCTGACTCATCTGCCATTTTCAAAAACGTTTCGTGTAAATTTTCTTTAGAATTCCAATTTTGTTCATTTAATTTTCGCAAATAATTCTCTGTATACCTTAAAATCTCCAGAGTATCCTCATTGGCAGTATCTTTCCATCCAATTTTTTCTTTTATCAACGTGGGCTTAATAAGAATTGACAACGCGTCAGGGATTTCTTTTAACAATGAAATTCTTTCTTTCTCAACTTCAATTACCCTAAATATTTTCTCTTCTTCAAATCCTCCAAATTGAGAGCTTTCGACAAAATTCTTAGCTGTACAATAAATTTGTTCGGCAGTTAATTTTTTTAGATGTTGTTTATTTATCCATTTTAATCTTTCAACTGAAAAAACAGCTCCGCTTTTTTGAATATTATTTAAATTAAAAATATTTTCCAATTCTTTGTAGGAAAAAATTTCCTGATCTGTTTTTGAATTCCAACCAAGTAACGCTAAACCATTTGCCAAAGCCTCAGACAAATACCCTTCTTCCTTTCTAAGGGTTTCAACAAAAAGATCAACGCCTCCTGCTCTTTTAGACAATTTATGTTTTTTTTCGTCTAAAAGAAGTGGCAAGTGGGCATAAAAAGGCGTAGGCAGATTTAAAGCTCGCTGAAGCAAAATATGTTTGGGAGTATTACTTAAATGGTCCTCACCTCTAATAACGTGCGTTATTTGCATAGCGGCATCATCAACAACAACAGCCAAATGAAATATGGGCAAGGAATATCCTCTGCTGACAACAAAGTCATCTATGGTTTCAGTTTCAAACCTTACGTCCCCTTTAATTAAATCTTTAACAATTATAGGCTCATTTAAATCTGTTTTAAGTCTGACAACAAATTGTTCCGAATTCGCCCTCTTATCACTCTCCTCCTTGGAAACCTCTCTGCATTTTCCGTCATAATGAAATGGCACTTTTTTCTCAGCTGCCTTCTTTCTTAAACTTTCCAGCCTATCGACCGAACAAAAACACCTATATGCTTTTTCGCTATCAAGCAAATCTCTTACCGCTTTTTCATACAAATCAGTCCTTTCGGATTGTCGGTAAGGTCCAAATTTTCCTCCAATATCAGGCCCTTCCGTCCATTTGACCCCTAACCACTTCAAATTATTGATTATTTGTTCTTCTGCTCCCTCTTTGTTTCTTTGAACATCGGTATCCTCAATTCGTAAAATCAGTTCACCTTCATTTGATTTCGCAAACAGGTCGTTAAAAATAGCGGTTCTAGCGTTACCAACATGCATAAACCCTGTTGGCGAAGGAGCAAAGCGAACTCTAATTTTTTCCCTTTCTATGTTCATCTACCTTTAAACTTTACCAGTTTTAAGGTGAGCAGGACAGCCGGAAAAACAAAAGTCGCCTTCAGTGCCCTAAAAAAACGAGAGGGGCGATGCGTTAACCTCCACAACCATTCTAAACCATGATTTTGAAATTTAAGAGGAGCCCTTGAGACATTACCCGCTATAAAGTCAAAGGTGCCTCCAACCCCCATAGCCAATTTAATAAATGGGTATCTCTTTATATTCTTTGAAATCCATAATTCTTGCTTAGGACTTCCATACCCCACAAAAACAACTTCCGGTTTGATTCTTTCAAGCTCACTATTAAGTTCTGACGAAGGGTCCAAACTCGCAAAATGATCGGGGACGTAGGCATGAATATCCACCTCAGGAATAACTTCTTTTATTTTCTTTGCCGCCTTAATCGCGGTTTGATTCATACCGCCCAGCAAAAATACTTTAACGTTTTCTTTACACGCGGCTAGGGCCACATCCCAAATAATGTCTGATCCGGATACTCTTTCTGGAACACTTGAATCAACAAGGTTTGGTTTCCAAACAATCAGTGCCAAAGTTTTAAAAAAAAGTTTGAAAATATCCAGATAGTTTTTTGCTTCTTCATTTACCTTTTTTGAAAATGCACTTGCCCATCTCACTCCCATTCCGTCAGCCGTTATTAAATCTGCTTCTTTAATTACCTTTTTGTAATTTTCATCAAAGATCGTCATTATAAGAATTTCTGCGTTAGCGGTTACTATATAATGTTTACCGCTGTCTGAAAGCCATGCTTTACAAATATCAACAATATCGTTCCTCTTTATGGGATTTATAGGTATTTCAAGCAGATCTAAATGATCTCGCTCGCAACAATTTGAACGGTTTTCCGGTGTCATGTATTACCATTTTTATGCTTATTTAAGAAAATTAACAAATGACAAGATGCATATGTTAGGATGAAACAATGAACGAAACAGTATTGAAAATTTTTCGAGAATCGTTCGAGAATTTGGTTTCCAAAGGCAAACTACCTTCACTACCTAAAATATTGCCAAAGAAGCTTATGGCCCCCAATGGAGGGGTTTATGCGGCTGCTTTTGAAAAAATAGGCAGAAATCCAAGAGGCAGAGTCGGAAACTATATGCCCTTAAAGCCGACATTGGCAGATGAAATTCAATACCAAGCTAAGAACTTAAGTGAAAGTTTCCCGTTTAGAAGAGAGGATCTGCCATTTCTTACGTATGAACTTTTACTTACACAATCTCCACATTTTTTAACAGACATTCACGATTTAAACCCATACAACGGACTTCTTATTAAAACTCGCACCAAGACTGCTGTTTCACTTCCATTAAAAGAATCTGAATCAAAAAGAAGATTTAAGGAGGCTTGTATAAGGGCTCAGATCGATTATAAAAGTGAAGAAATACGACTCTATGAATTCCCCATTGAAATCATCCAAGAATCAAAATAGCGCCGAGAAGATTTGGGAAATTATTCCGCTCGCCAACATTCCTTATGGATCAAATTATAAATACAGCTACTCATGCACTGGGCCAGCTCAGCCAGATGAAGGCTCTCTCGTAAAGATTTCTCTGGGTGCTCAGGAAGTTGAGGGAATTGTAGTCGGGCCCGGAAAAAAATATAGATTTTTAAAAAACATAAAGAAAATAGTTCGACAAAGAATAATAAGTTTAGATGAGTTAGAGTGGATCGAATCTTTGGCGGACGTTTTTTTAGAACCGGTGCCCATGCTTTTAAAAAGACTGGTTTCTGTAAGAAGGCCTTTTGAAGCTAGAATTATTAATTTAAAAAATGAAAATAAGTTTGGTGTAAACATCCACAAAGATTTATCGGGTCTTTCTAAAATCTCCAAGGGTCAAAATTTAATTTTGGTTCCAGAAAAAATAATCGGAAAAAATATAAAGAAAATCCTAGATCATCTTGATATTCCCGCTTTTGAATTTTCTCAGACCTCAAAAGTATCTGAACGAAAAAAAATACTCGAGATACTGAACTCTGGAACTCCAATAAATATTATATCTACTCATAGCGGCATATTTTTACCATTCTCAAAAATGGCTTCTATATGGATTATCGAATGTTCGCTTGCTTCTCATAAACAATGGGACTTACATCCCAGATACGACGCTCGGGTCTGCGCTTTTTTAAAATGCAAGAAAATTGGTGCAACGCTTAATATACATAGTTCTCTTCCCTATTTAGATTTATATAACATCAACAATACGACAGCGAAAGGAGATCTGTCCCTTTTTTCTGCAAAAGTTTGTTACAAGGATCCTTCTGTTGCTTTTCCGCTTGTGCCAGAAACGGAAAAAGCAATTCGAGATGCTCTCTATTCAAATGAATCAATCTTCATTTTTAACAATACCGTTGGAAAGGAAAACACCTTTGTATGTAAAAAGTGCGGAAATATTTTAAAATGCGAAACCTGTAACACAATCCTGGAAAAAGAAGATTATTATCTCGTTTGTCCAAATTGTAGTAAAAAATCAAAACTATCATCTAATTTTTGTGGGCAGTGCGGCAGTCCTAATATTGTCCCCCTTAAAATCGGCACGGAGGGATTAGAAAAATATCTCACTAAAGTTTTTCCAAAAGTACCAATTGTTAAACTTGATAGAAAAACAGTTAGCTTCAAAGGAACAACAACATCAAGCGCACGAATTTATGTTGGAACCGAAAAAACATTTTCTTTTATAAATGAGCCTTTCTTTTCTCTGGCGGTAATCATTAATGCCGACGCTTTAACTTCAATTGAAACTTATTCCGCAACAGAAGACGCGCTTAAATTGATTGCGCGAGTTCGCTCGCTGATTAAAACAGATAAAGCAGATTCCTTAATTATTCAAACCTCTAGTCCGAGCTTTTCTTTATTTTCAAAATTAAAAAGCAATTCATTGGCCCAATGGATTCAGGAAGAGCTAAAGGACAGAAAGGATTTGAATTATCCACCATTTGTTCCGATATATACTTTTGAGAAAATATACAAAAACGAACTGGAGGCGCAGAAAGACTTAAACAAGCAGGTTAAATTATTTAATGAAAAAAAAGTTAATTTTCTTTTTCGCACCCATAAAACCAGAAATGGATATAAAAATAGTTTTCTCATCAAAGGCAAACTGTCAGTAAAAAGTATCCCTAAAAATTGGACCCTAGATTCAGATATTCCCCTTTCTTTTGAATTTTATTAATCTTTACTATCAAGAAATTCTTCAATTTGTTCCTTAAATATTTTGGCCTGTTTTCGGGCGCAAAATTTTTCAGCGATCCAAATATGACCTCTCTCGCCCATTTCTTTTAATGGAAGACTAAATAGCTTTTCGATTGTCTTTGATAATATGAGAGGATCATTTGAACTAACTAATCCGCAACCAACTTCTTCGACTTTTTTCCAGGGCATTTGATCGCTTACAACCACCGGAACACCAGCAGATAATGATTCCGCGACAACGTGACAAAAATTTTCTTTGTATGATGGAACAATTGTTGCATCTACAGATGAAAATAACTTTGACTTTTCTTCGGGACCGACAAAACCAATCATGCTAATTTTGTTCTCTAATCCTCTTTTCCTTATTAAACCATTAATCAAAATTTCATATTTCGTTTCTCCTTTCCCAGCTATTGTTAAAGTCCAATTGTCAAACTTCAAAAGAGAAAGAGCTTCGATTAAATTTTCGATGCCTTTTTTGGGATCAATCCTTCCTAAAAATAATAGTCTAGTAACCCCGTCTTTTCCCTCAGTTTTTTCCATCTTTTTAATTTGTTTTATTATGTTTGGGGAAATTACTACTGGGATGCCAGGCATAAAATCATTAACTTCTATTGCCTCAAATTTTGATGTGATATGAATTAAAGTTTTTAACGGAAGCAAAAGATAGCAAAAATAGTTCCAAATCTTCTTTAAAAATACTTTTTTGGTTGTTTTGTCGTATTGAAAAGTTCCATGAGGCGCCAAGATCAATGGTTTTTTGAAAACCTTAGCTGCTATTATCCCTATAATAGTTGGAAAAGAGTAAATCTCGCTTATGTATACAACATCACAATTTTTTGCCTTTTTAAAAATATTTATTGCCATTGAAATAGAAACATAATCCCAACAAGTACGAGAGTAATATGTAATTTTAAGACCATTAAAAAATATAGGCTTATCAGAAACAAGAACATCGTTAACATTAACAGTTAATACTTCAATCTCCATATCATTCTGTGCTGATAAATTCGAAAGAAGATTAAAATTAGATTCTACGGTTCCTCCATAACATCTTTCGGGGTAAAAATAGGCTGTTAAAAAAAGTAATTTCATGGCGTGTGCTAATCTCGATTAAATATTACGCACAGATAAATAAAAAGGCCATAACGGATAAAAACCTTCACAAAAAATAAGGTCGGTGTATATTGCGTTTACATGGCAATAAGAAAGATCGTTACAATACCGGATGTAATCCTTTCAACCCCCAGTCAAGGGGTGTCAAATCCTCTTTCCGAAGACATAAAATCTCTTATTTCTGATATGAAAGAGACTGTTTTAAGCGTTAATGGGTTTGGTATTGCCGCCCCCCAAGTAGGGGTTTCTTCCCGTGTCGTCGTTATTAGCTTCAAAAATACTCAATTTGGCCTAATAAACCCAGAGATCACATGGACTTCGTCCGGAACGTCAGTTTTAGAGGAAGGCTGCCTTTCCATCCCCAAAATTTACTTCCCCATAGAAAGACCTAAAAAGGTAAAGGTAAAAGCTTTAAACGAATTAGGAGAGGAAATTGAAATTGAAGGAAAAGATATGCTAGCGAAAATCCTACAACATGAAATAGATCATATAAACGGAGTTGTCATAGCTGATTACGCCAAAAAGCAAAAGGTATAATTAAAACAGAAAGTGACAAATTAATAGACACCTAATATTGGCTTTTATAAGCCATTTTGGGATGGTCTTTATATTATACTATTGACAAAATTCTCTAGCGGGTATATAATGACCCCTTAATTTTCATTTGGCTTGTCTACTTGGACAACTGAATGAGCCCCTATCAAGGGACCAAAGAGGAGAGAGATCATATCGGAAGCTTCTCGCAAGGAAGTCACTCCGAAAGGAGGAACGATATGCCAACTAGGGCTTTTATTCGCATTGAGCGATTAGGAGATCTCTTCTCACTGTAGACGCTGAAGATATCTCTTAGTCGCTTTTTGTTTTTAACTTCTACACTGAGATTATTTCGGAAGTTCCTCTCTCGCGACCTATTGGTTATCCAGTTTGCCGCGAGAGAGGAGGGATCGAAACCTTTATCTCAAAAGCGATCAAAAAGGAGACCTACCATGATCGCTGCATTGATGCCGTACATTAACAAAGGAACCAACTGTGATGATCACATCGAGAGCTGTCTGCGACACCGAGAAGTGGTTCTTGCTCACTTCGCGGGTGATCGAGAGATGGTTATCTGGCTCGAAGCCGAACCGCAAGCCTCGTCCTACGTCGAACTGCTGTACGACGCAATCACGAACGGACGAGCAAGTTCCCTGCTCGAGTAGAGCACAAAAACCGACCGATGAATCGTCTGCTTACTTTGCAAACGCAACGTAGGCACTGATCCGTCGGTCGGTAGCTTCCTTGAAACTAAAAGATATTTCGGTTTCAAGAAAAGCTTGCTTCTCTGCCCATTTATGGAGGCGACATATTATGGAAGTGCCAGAAACTATTTATATTTTGCGCACTCTCTAGTCTGTCTCCATAAACGGGTAGGAGAAACTTTAATTTTCTTTTATCGACTGGGGTTCATTTCCCAGTCACAAAGTTGGTCCAAGGCGGTCCGAGTACATGATGTAGGACTAGCAGAAAATAAAACTGCAACGCCTTGTATCAAAACACGGAATGGCATCAATGAGACTGAACTCAAAGTTGCCATTCCGTTCGTATATTTTGCAGACCACAGGATGGTCTACAAATGGTACGAAAACCATGGAGGAATAGGAGAAATCACTATGAAGGCCATGCTGGGTGTTGGCGCCGTTTTGTTCGGTGCGATTTTCTTGGTGTGGATTACAATCGGTCTTTTCTGCCATTAGCAAGGAGTTCGTCATGGCACGACGAAAAGTTCGTATGGGACGAATCAACCAACTCGTTCCTCACATCTCCGGACGCTATGTCCCCCGGGAATTGCCCATGAGAATGTCATCGTCGATGATTCCCGTGATCATCGACGGACGACCGGTTGCGCTCGTGAAACGGAGCAAAACGTCAGAGGAAACGCCGGCAATTCCTGTGGCCTTACGCTACAAATTCCATTCATCTTCGAGCATCGAGGACAAGATCGAAAGGACCAAGCCTGGGAACCGCTGGAGGGGACAGGAACGGAAGCGATTCTGCAAAAACGTCCGCCGGAGCCCTTCTTTGGGTCGAATCTTGAAGGTCCTCTACGACGAGCAAGTTCGGAAGTGGGAAATGTTCTGCGACCACATCGTTGCCGGATGCATGGCCGAACATCCGTGAGTTCCGGTTTTGGCTTGACCCGGCCACCTCAATAGACTGCCCATATCAGTAAGATTTGGGCAGTCTCCTCTCTTGAGTTCACTTTTATGAATTCAAGAGAGGAAAAAATTCCTTCCTCTGTCCCTTTAGGGACAACTAGTACTTAGTATCCTGGGAGTGTTCCAATGTCTATCGCTTCCTCCGCTACCCTGCCCGAAGTTTTTGACGCAATGGCCTTGCAGGACGAGGTCAACGCCGTCATTTCCGACGGTAACGATGACACGCTGGCAGCCTGCCGCGAGAAGCTCATCGACCTGCTCCGGAACGACGACGTCCCGACCGAACACAAGGGCAGCCGCGAGAACCCTGGCCTCATCCGCCGGCTGATCGCCCGGATGCCCAAGCCGAGCCAGCATCATAAGGAATCGCCGCAAGTCGCCGAGGCCCAACGGGTGATCGACGAGATGCGAAGCCGATTGTCGCTCGCGGTCACAAACCACGACGAGACCAGCTTGCTGGCCCTGTCGAGCGAGGCCGACACCCTCCTGACTCGGGAAGACATCCCCCGGTTCATGCGAGTCCAGACGTCGGCCCGCAGGGGTGCAGTTTGCATCCTGCAGAACGACATCAGGGTCGCCTTGAGCAACCACTGGGTTAGCGTTCTCGAAGATGAAGTCGATATGGTCGAAACCCAGATCGGCAACATCAACGATGACACCGACGGAAAGGAGCGGGGCGAGGCCGTGAAAGCGGCCTTGAAGGCTCGCGATCACGCTCACGAGGCGCTCGAGAACCCCAGCATCCTGCCGAAGTTCAAGGGAAACCGCGAGGACCCCGGTCGAGTGCGAATCGCGATCGACCAAACCCACGAGCTCCTGGTGAAGCTCAACGACAAGAACGCGCGGGCCCGTCTCCGCGACATGGAGACCCATTTGACCGAGGCGGAAGCCTGGATCAAGAAGGACCTGAGCAACATTTCGTTCAAGCTGGCCAAGGTCATGGTGTTCGTCCGGCTGGCTGGTTGGGACTCCGACGAACTGCTCAAGCCGCATTTCGCTCAGGCTCTTGCCCGGGCCGGCTTGGACCAGACTCAGTTCACGAAGGCCTCCGCTCAGCTCGGAGCCGCACGCAAGTGGGTGGCTGATACCGAAGCGTATCTCCGGTCCACCCAGACCAAGAGCAAAGGTCAGCACGCGCAAAACAAGGAGTTCCGTCGGACTGAGAACAAGCTGCGCAAAGCCGGCAACGGAAAGGGAAACAAGAAGAGCTAGACTCTTCCCATCTCTGGAGCCAGACTTTGACACCCGGTGATTCGATCTCCCAAAGATCGAATCACCTCTTTCTTTAGGACATTTAAGTGTCTTGAAGCAGAGAACTTGTCACCGCAAAAATGATGTGCTTTCTTAAGGACGGAGGGAAACTAGTCCTTTTGAAGGAGTATGGCCATGATTTTTGAAGCCACCATCGTAGCGATTATTATCGCTATTCCGTTCAGTCTTATCTGTACATCAATGATCGGCCTTCCGGCCGGCGAAAGGTTCTTGAGATTCAAAGTTCCCTACGAAGTTTGCAGCGAGGCGCTTGAATACGATGGAAAATACTTTGTATTCTTACGAGCCTTTGGAACTGAAAGCGTTAGGGCTTTCAAGTTATCAGACCTTCCAACTTCTCAATACATCAGAGTTGTAAGAACAATGGAAGGACTGAGAACTATTCCCTGCACCGCCGACTGGAACCCTGAAAAAGCCATAGCCTAAGACTTGAGAGCGAGTAATACTCGCTCCTATTTAAATCACTTTTTTCTAAGAAAAAATCGGAATTTGCCAATAGAAACATCTTGTTTTTGCTGGGAGGTTCTGAAATTTACAACCCTTGGAGGAGTGCCATGAAGGCATTTAAGACTCTCATGAGGATGGCCACAGCTATTTTGTTGGCGGTCTCGACCGTCGTGATCGGTGGCCTTGTGTTCTTCGATGCCCCTTTCGAGAACCCAATCAACAGGGGCGCCGCAGTGATCATCGGCATGTTTGCCATCCCGGTGATCTACCACGGCCTCAAGCTCGCCGAACAATGATCACGCATTGTTGTGTTCTTTCTCAGAAATGGAGCAGACGTGGACCCCGTTTGCTCCGACTCTCACTGATGGTGCTTCTTGTCGTCGTTAGTGAAAGTCCACTCTCTTTCCTCTTTTAGCTAATTAGGCTTCGAGATGAGCTGATGGGAATTCTTTGTTTTACAAAGAATGTCTTCTCTCCTCTTGCGACTCGCAAAAGATTAAAGGCGTTTCTCATCTCTTGCGCTTGTCTCGAAACTTAAAAAGCCCCACGAAAAGTCCCGGTTATGCCGGGGCTTTTCTTTTTGTCGCTTTGATTGCATCCTGGAAGTTATGGAACAAATGAAATTAAGCAAAGCTAAAGTAGTTTTTATGGGTTCTCCAGATTTTGCCGTGCCTTCACTAGAAGCACTTTTAAAAGTTGCCAACGTTGTTGCAGTTGTTACTCAACCAGATAAACCATCTGGCCGAGGAAGAGAAATTTCCATGCCTCCTGTTAAAAAGTTAGCGATAGAAAAAGGTTTAAAAATATTTCAACCGGAAAAAATAAGGAAAGAAGAAAATTACAATTTTATTAAAGAAATTAATCCCGATTTAATTATTGTGGCTGCTTACGGGAAAATTCTTCCTGAATCTTTATTAAAAATTCCAAAATTCGGAGCGATAAACGTCCACGCTTCCCTTCTGCCTAAATACCGCGGGGCTTCACCAATTTCCGAAGCCATTATTCAAGGGGAAAAAGAAACGGGCGTAACAATAATGCTAATGGATGAGGGCATGGACACCGGGGATATACTAAGCCAAGAGAAAATTCCAATAGTCCTAGACGATACCACTACAAAACTTTCCAAGAAACTTTCAATTTTAGGAGCCAGCTTACTAATAAAGACATTAGATAACTATTTAGCTCAAAAAATTTCTCCCGTGCCACAAGATGATTCTTTAGCTACCTATTCAAAAATTTTAAGTAAGGAAGATGGAAAAATTAATTGGAAATCATCCGCATTTGATCTTGAGAGAAAGATAAGAGCTTTTGACCCTTGGCCTGGCGCTTGGACGATTTTTAACGACAAGAGAGCCGTTAAAATTAAAATCTTAAAGGCAGTTGCTCAAAATGGAGATTCTGATATTCCTGGAAAAGTAAACCAGGAAAACAATAAAGCTATTTCAATAGGTTGCGGCGGAAATTCAAAACTAAAACTAGAAATAATTCAACCTGAAAACAAACCGGCAATGAAGCCCGAGGCTTTCGCGTTGGGCCACCCTAAATTTATTAGTTCCGTTTTGGAATAATCTTTATAGCAATCCCGTCGAAGTACGAGGCGGCGTAATAGTTAAACCATTAATGGTGCCAAGAAAATAATTTCCAATGACAATGCCAATATTAATTTGGCCTGGAGTTTTGGGAATAGTAAGACAGCAGTAAGACCTTATGCCTGGTTGTATAGTTACTCTTTTGCGATATTTTTGAAGATCTGCCGTTTCTTCTCCTGTGGAAGCGTTTAAATATCGAATCTCCACTGTGAAAGCTTTCGTGATATCAGAAGCAGTTTGAACTCTTAAACCGACTCTTTCTCCCGGTAAAAATTTGGTCGCTCTAACAAGTAAAGTATCTTTTCCTATTTTTGAATTATCTCCCGGACGGCCAATAACAAAATTTGAAAAATATTTGCCGAAAGAATCTGATTCTACGGGATTCGCGGCAATTGGAATATTTTCAACCGGTTTCCTCATCGACCACAAGAAACCCAACAGGATACCGATGACTAAGATTGCAATAATTCCAATAATGATTCTGTTTTTCATGTTTTTCTTTGATAATTATAACATACTGCCCTCCCCCTTCAGGCAGTATGTTATTGTCATTAATTATTTTATAAATTTACTTTGCGCGTTTTCCCAATTAATAACATTCCACCAAGCTTTAACATATTCTGCCCGGCGATTTTGGTACTGAGGATAGTAAGCGTGCTCCCATAAATCAATTGCAATTAAAGGAGTACACCCTTCTGAAAGAGGGGTGTTTTGATTTTGAGTTGAAATAATCTTCAGCTTACTTTCTTTAGTAACAAGCCAAGTCCAACCGCTACCAAATAAGCTCATAGCCTCATTTGAAAATTTATCTTTAAACTTTTCAAGATCTCCAAATTCTTTATCAATTGCTTCTAAAAGTCTTCCGGTTGGAACATTTCCTCCTTGCGACTTCATAATATTCCAAAAGAAGCTGTGATTAGCATGCCCTCCACCGTGATTTACCACAGCTTGCTTTATTTGTTCTGGAATTAATTCAATATTTTCTAGAAAATATTCTATCGGTTTTGAATCAAATTCAGGATAACCATCAATGGCTGCGTTCAATTTATCTACATAAGTTTGGTGATGCTTGTCATGATGAAGTTTCATCACTTCCTCGCTTATGTAAGGTTCTAAAGCATCATAAGCATAAGGCAAAGTCGGTAATTCGTATTTCATATTTTTTATTTAAAGATAGTTATTTAAGTTTGGCTGCAATGGAAGTCACTCGTGCCCCAAGCACTGAGGCCAAATGTAATTCTTTTTCTGAAGGTAATTTTTCGCCCAGCTCTCCTGTCACGGTAGTAGCTCCATATGGAGTCCCCCCAGACATTTCATCAATCGAGAAAAGCTCACGGTTACTTAAAGGCAATCCTACAATCAAACATCCGTGATGAATTAAAGGAACAATCATAGAAAACAGGGAGATTTCGTTACCCGCATGCTGTGCAGCAGAAGCTCCAAAGACAGCGGCTGGTTTCCCTTCAAGCAACTTCTTATTTAAGGCTTCTGATGTTTGATCCCAAAAACCTTTCATTTGAGCGGACATTATTCCAAATCTCGAAGAAGATCCCACTAAAATACCATCTATGTCTTTTAACGATTCGATTGGATCGGCTTCCTTAATTTTAGACATATCTTCTTTATTCTTTTTTATAGCCACACTCCAATTTTTCTTAGGAATTAACTCGGAAACCGTCGCCAAAACTGGTTCTCCCCCCTGATCTTTTATTCCCTTTTCTGCCGCTTTAGCTAACTCATAAACGTGTCCATAAAGAGAATAAAACAATATTAAAATTCTAGGTTTAGTTTCCCCCCTAGACCTCTTTCCTACTATATTATTTGATTTCATGAGTTAATTATAAGGCTCAACTTCAAAAACAAATTGTGACTTTTGTCACATTTGACGACTAACACCTCCTTTCAAATAGTTCTATCCCACCCTTGTTCTGAATGAGGGTTGGGCTATTTGCTTGAAAATAGAGTACTTGTTGTTTTGAATATTCACTAACCCCCTGGACCTTAATGATGATAACGCCTTTGTAACAGTTTCTCTCGTGGCTCCCACCATCATAGCTAACTGTTCATGGGTAATTGGATGATCAATAACGTACCTATCAGGCAAATTCTCTCCTGTTTTTTCTGCAATCCTCGACAATTCTCTGACTATTCTCTCACTAACAGATCTTAGGGCCAGATCTTGAATTTTTGATTCAGCCCTTAAGAGCTGATTGCTTAAATTCTGAAGTAAGCTGATTGCAACATCAGGATACTTCTGCATAATCCTGTAAATATCTCTAGATTGTGCGATGGAAATTATGCTATCTTCTCGAGCTTCAACAAAGGGCATTTCTCGGCAATTATCCGATGGCGCATTTTGATTTCCCACATTTCTTATGTCCCCAAAAATATCTCCTGGAGCGAGGGTATCAAGAATTATTTTCTTTCCATTATAAACTTGATAAACATTCACCGATCCCTTTTTTAAAATAAAAATTTTTCCACAGTTTATTTCAGGTCCCGCTATTAACTGATTTTTTGACATATCTTGCATATGTGTCACCCGCTCTATGTCTCTAATCAGATCATCGGATCCATGAAAAATCTGTTTCAAATACCAAATTTTTTGCTCTGTTCTAGTTGGCATATTATATGCAGGAGCATAACCCGCATTAGTTTCTAATTCAATTTTTTTTGTTCTGGAGTGTCCTTATTTTTTGACAGTTGTTCGTCCGGATTCAAGCACAACAATAGATCTGAGCTCTCTTGTCACAATTACTGCCAATATTGATCTTATTAAAACAATAATAAAAACTAACAAAAAATTAATTCTGGTTGGCATAATAAGAAGTCTGATTACTTGGCCTGCCAGAAAAAAATCTAATCCAAAGAGAATTTTTTGGGCGAAACGTAATCTGGTATTTTCCAAATTTGCTGTTTCCATTCCCTTCCAGGGTTGCGTCTCGATAATAAACATCCTTCGTGCCGCTTTAACTCCCGCCCAAGTTATGAAAATCGCGCCCCAAACACTTAAAAGAAAACTAATTATTTCGGCAAGTGAACTCACAAATGCCGTTAAAAATATTGAATCGAAAATGTTCATTTTGTTTTTGTTATTAGTAGCTTAATATTACCACACCTCTTAAAACTAATTAAGAACAAAACTAAATTCTTGAAAAGAATTCTCAAATCTTTTGGAACCAAAAAGTGCGGAACCCATGGAAACTGAATTTATTCCAATTCGCTTAAGTTCTTCTAAGTGCTCTCTTTTGACCCCTCCATCCACCCCGATAGATAAATCAGGATATTTTTTCTTTATTGTTACGAGCCTTTGAAGAGTCGCGGTTGAAAACACTTGTCCACCTCTTCCCGGGTGAACAGCAAGAACTAAAAGAAAATCTATTTTTCCAATAAAATCATTAAGCGTATTTAAAGAAGTTGAAGGAGAAATAGCCAATCCACGTTCTATGCCTTTCGTTTTTAACCAATCAAACTCGGTTTGAAGTTCCTCACTAGAACCAGACTCAATATGAATAGTTATCCTCTTTGGTTTTTCTAAGGACCATTTTTCAATTTCCGGGTGATTAAACTTAATCATTAGATGAACATGAACCTTTTCATGATTTAATTCTTTAAATACGATCCTTGGTTCGGCAAAATTTTTAGGAGCAGTAAATATCCCATCGACCACATCTATCTGAATTATTGGCGCAATATTCTTTACCATAGCAAGCCGATTAATAAATTCTTCCTTGGAATAAACATTAATTGTTGGTTCTAAAACAATCTTATTCATTGGAAGGTTTTTGCTTATATTTTTCAAAGTACTTTATTTTTCCTATCCTCCTCACGTGCCTTTCAGATTCAGTAAAATGAGTAGTCACAAATAAGTTAATTAACTTGATGGCGTGGTTTGCTTTTGTGTCAGCGCTGCCAAAAACAATAATATTTGCATTGTTATGTTCTCTTGCTCTTTTAGCATCAAATTCATTAAACACCATGGCCGCATATGCCCCTTGAACCTTGTTTGCGGCAATAGCCATGCCAATACCTGTATCACAAATCAAAACGCCTATTGAATCATTATTTGCTGCAACAGTTTCAGCTACCAAGAAAGCATAGTCTGGGTAGTCATCCCCATCGTGAGGTTTTATGGGACTGAAATCCTTTACGTCATACCCATCTATCGACAGCTCTTTTTTAATTTTTTCTTTTAAAGCGTTACCCGCGTGGTCCGCTCCTAAATAAATTTTCATTATTTTTTTATTACCAATCTTAAGCGCGTGCACTTCTTTGCAATGGGTACGTAAAATGCTGCTACGCCAACAATTAAAGCCACAAGGGAAAACACAATACTTGTCGCTTGTCCGGAGTATCTAAATGAAAATAAAAATATCGATGACAAAAGAATAAAAAGACCGGCATACCAAGAACAACCTTCCTTTAGGGCAAAAACCAAAGCTATCACGCTAACAAAAAGAGAGATCCAAAGCATTAAAGTTTGGAGGGATCTTAAATTTGGTTGGAATAAACTAATTAATCCTGCAATTGCCAAACTGAAACCACCGATAAGTCTAGTCAACGTGTCCATATTTCCTAAAATTTTTGTCATATTTGTGTTCTTTAAAATTATAGAATATCCGTGGTATAAAAGAAGAGGAGTGGGCACATTCGACAGAAAGGAGAGAAGCTCATGGATTACACGAAGGATCGACTTGCAAAGAGCGGCAAAAATCTTTTTGGCCTTTGCGGGCCGCCTGCCTCTGGCAAACGTTCTATCCAACAAAGGCTCCAGGAGCAGTGCTCTGACATCTTCTTTGTTCCAAGATTCACCACTCGTCCCCCCAAGAGCGAAAACGAGGCTGACATTTGTGTGTCGACTGATCAATTCGCATTGGCCGTTCGAGAGGGAAAAGTTGTGGCGAGAACGGCTTCGAACCGCTACAACTATGGCATCCAGATTGAGGATCTTCGTAGAGCGGCGGAAAGTGACTGCCAGTGGATAGGTTTCGTTGGTTCGACAACCTGCGTAGCTATCCAGGAATTATTTTACCCGTTGCCCATGAAGCTTTTCTATCTTGAAGTGGACCCCTGCCATTTAAGAAGAAGACTTTGGTCTGACCGACAAGACGAGGACTTGAATATTCATCTGTACTTCCAGTCTCTCGATCCTTGGATGACTTTCGCCACCAACATCGTCCCTAACCCCGATGGACAGTTGGATGAAGTCACGGAAAGAATCGCCAAACAACTATGTTTGCCGATTAATGCCTTAGTCTAGAAGCCCAGGCTGCTTGCGCTGAGAAATCAGCGCTTTTTAATTTTTCCTTCATTCTTCTCTAGTTGCTTCTCAATTTCCTTAGTTGCTTCCCTGACGCTCGTTTCTAATCCCAAATGTTTTGATCTGGCAACATATTCTTCGACGGAAGCAAAAAAAGATTTTCCGGACCATAAAGAAAGTCTAAGTTTTACTGTGTATGCGAAAGTCTTCCCCACTAGATTTTTAGGCTGTTCAATATAAAGTTCCATTCTCTGTATTGGAAATCTTTTATTAACTTTGCCACCGAACTTTTCTAATATAGCTCTCAAGTTTTCAAGTTTGTAATCCTTAGTGGGACCGTCGGGAGAATGGTGAAATAAAATTGGAATTTCTTGCGTCGGATATAAATTTGCTAAAGCTTTCAGAATAGACCCTGCTGAAATTATTTCTTCTGGCCGACCATATTTTCCTAAAATAATAATACTGGAAACGTTTTTATCGACCATTTTGTTAAGAGCATTTTTTATCTTTTCTTTGTCTTCGATCGATATAACCGACTTTGAGGAAAATTCAATCGCAGGTGTTTCATCGATATCCGGTTCGCTCTCTATTCTCATAACATTTTTTCCTTGTTCTCCCACTCTTGCCGAGTAACGTTCCCTTTTTCTGTGACTCATTAACGCCTTTTCGATTTCATTTCGAGTGATTATCGCCTTAAGCTTCCCGTTATCATCAACCAAGACTATTTTGCTCTGGTCAGTGTTCCGAAAAGCCTCATAAATTTCTTTAATAGTCGCTTTTTCCGTGGCCGTTTGCACTTTCTGCGGCTTTATTTCCCGTGCTAAATCTTCAATTATATTTTTTTCTTTGATAATTCTCTGCAAAATCTTTGCTGAATTTACGACTCCAATTACTTTTTGTTTATCATCAAAAATCGGAAGCGTGTAAACGTTCATGTCAACCATAAATTGGGCAGCTTTTTGAACTGAAGTCGATGATGTGATAAAAGGCGGATGAAGCAGGCAGTTTTTTACCTTAGTGTTCAAGGGATATCTTTTTTCAAACTCACAGTAATTCGGAGAAATAAGACCGACAAAACTACCTTCATTGAAAACAAAGACAGCGTCATGGCTCGTCCTGGAACTTTCTAATGCCTTCCCTAACAGATCATTTGGGCTGCATGAGGGAACGTCTTGGAAATTTTCAATAAATTTCTCTAAGTTATCCATTTGTTCTCCTTCAGTTATGCGGTTAATTTACCTGATTGATAGTAATCTTGAACACCTTTTTTAAGATCAAATTTTGGTTTAAATCCAATTTTATCTGCGGCTAAAGTCATATCGCAAAACGTAAAGTTCTGGTAAGCGGCCTCGTATGGATTTTTTATGTAAATTGGTTTTCGGTTAACTTCCATGGCCTCATTCAAAATGGCAACAATTTCATTAAAACTAACCGCTTGTCCAAAACCGCAATTAACAATTGTGCTTTCTTTGGCTTCTGCCGCTAACATATTAGCCCCCACAACATCTTTCACGTAAATCCAATCTCTCTTTTGTTCGCCAAATTCAAAAAGTTTTGGATCTTGAGTTTTCATTTGTTGAGCCAATTGATATATCATGCTTGCTCTTTTTCCTTTGTGGCTCTCTCCCGGCCCATAAACATTGCAATATCTTAAGCCTACGACAATAACGTCGGGGTTTTTCTGACTAAAATCCATGGCAAATTCATCTAACATTTTTTTAGATTCCCCATAAACATTTAACGGATTTAGATTTCCATTCTCCCTAAACGGCACTGGCGCGTCTCCATAAACAGCAGTAGATGAGGCATAAACTATTCTTTTGCATCCATTTTTTGCCACTCTTTCAAATAATTCTTTAGAAGAATCTACATTAGCGCGCAGCATTTCTTTTCGATCATTTAAAGTGGTGTCGTTTATTGCCGCTTCGTGAAAAACCACGTCAACCTTGCCAATTTCATCCCAATCAATACCCAGAAAGCTAGGTTGAAGATACTTTCCCTTAAATCCCGAGGGTTTATTTTCTGCGTCATGACCAGTTATAAGAACTTCGTGTCCTTCTTCAAATAATTTCAAAACCAAATTAGAACCCACAAAGCCGGTTCCCCCTGTTACTAATATTCTTTTTTTATTAGACATGTTTTGTTAAATTATCCTATTTTAAGTTGTTCTTCTTGAATATTGCCCCACTAATACGGTTTGTTCAATGATGAAGTCTTTCATGGATTCCTCCAATTCTTTTTTGGTTGGAAAATTTGCAAAGGATAAAATTTTCGATAAGGCATACAACTTAAATTGATAATAATGCGCTCCCGAAGGAGGGCATGGTCCCCCATAACCCGGCTTTCCAAAATCAGTCATTCCTTGTGTTCCCCCTTCTGGAATGGAGCCCTCAGCAATATCAGTTGAAATAGGAGGGATGTTAAAAACCGTCCAATGAACCCAATCCCCTCGGGAAGCATCCGGATCATCAACAATTAAAACTAAGCTTTGCGTTCCAGACGGAATTCCTTTTATTTGCAAAGCCGGACTAATGTCAGCCCCGTCGCAAGTATATTTCGCCGGAATTGGCTTATTATTTTCAAACGCTGGACTTGTAAGTTCCATCTATATAGTTTGCCCCTTGCCATTTCTTAAAACAAGGAAAAATTACCAACATTTTAATCCGCTAACTCAAAAATTTTTTTCTTTGAAGAAGCGCCCCTAACCAAAGACAATTTTGATTTGCCCACTTTAAGATATTCAGCCAAAAGCTCACGAACCGCTTCATTTGCTTTTCCCTTCTCAGGAGCTTCCGTGGTCCATACTTTGTACCCTTCCCCAAAGATTTCAACAGAATTTTTTCTTGCTCCTGCCCGCACCGTGACCGTTATATTTTTTCCCATATTTTTAGGATTATCTTTTGGTTCACAAAGTCAAGACTTAAATCTCTGTTTATGCCATAGATAGAGACAAGCGTCGTTTTTTATTCTCGCCCAACAATTTTAAATTTTCTTTTTTCAATGATAAGGTTGCCTCCCGACAAGATGTCTTCTCTTTGCATATCCTGGCTCCTGAATCGAAGCAAAAAACTCGACTCTTGTTTAGGAGCAAGCCAACCTCAGAAGGAGAAGACACTCGACAGCTCTTCTTCGACGGAACTTGGCTAGCTTGCGGTTCCAGATGCAGCGTTGCTAACGAACCAGTCTGCCGACACACTGCCCAAGAACGGGAGTACTTGTTGAGTAATGGGTCTTTCCATGTCTTCATGTTCGTATTTTGTTCGGTTTATTAAAAGGGGTCAAGTGGATAAGTTTTTAAAATTAAAAAGCCCGGCTTTCAAGCCGAGCGTTTGTTCGAAAGTACTACTTTGAGGTTTTTCAGCCCTTGCTGGCCGACCTCTTCACAAAGACCAAAGTGTTACCCGGAAGAAGTTGCTCACCATCAGTGGCTTCTTGTTCCCTTCCCGTAATGACAGCAATGGCATTGGGAGGAATGTTCATAATATCTCCCAACTTTTCACGCACATCACCAACTGTAAGCTCCTCATTCGGGTTCAAGTTGATGATCTGTTTGGTAACACCGTTTTGAACGGAAATGGTACCTCCTCCGTGAGAAACGGGGATCTGTTGAACTTCTTCGGTCTCATCATCCGGAATGTCATCATCCAGATCTTCGTCTCTGGTTTCATTCTCGTTCGACATAGCTCACTTTCCTTTCTTCTTTTGGGGGACATGAAGTTCGGTTTGTACGATTCCAAGAAGCACGTCGAAATGGGCAACAGAATACTTGAGATCACACCTCTCTGCGAAATATTCGCCAACCATCCAAAAAGCATTGAGCATCATTGTGGCTGCGGTAAGGTTGGCAAAAATCAGCTGAGGTACTCCTACTTCCGCTAACTCCTCGCAACTCATCTCGTCGGGATTGCGATCCGCGGGATTTTGAATTTCCGGGTGGAGATGAGTCAAAGGTGGAGTAACGTTTTTACCTTTCCTCCTTAAGTAAAGATTGACATCTCCATCCTGGAATTCATTGCCACCAGAAATCAAGATTACGTCTTTGAGGCCTTGGCAGCGATCAGAGACAAGTTTTCTCGTGGCATGATTGTCCACACAAAGAAAAACAATGTCTCCTTCCTCGATAAAAAGAAAGACGTTTTCGATTGTTACAAAGTGAGGTTTGGCTTCAACCAAAAGAGATGGATAATCCCTCTTAACTCTCGCCGCGCTCACTTCCGCCTTGTTTCCAATATCATGGAATTCCTGACGAGAGGCATTCTTTGCCTCGTAATCATCTCCGTCGATAAGAACCAGACTGTGAAGAGGATCTTTTCCCTTCTTGCTTCCTTTGTCCTCATTTGAAGTCGAAGCTTCCAAGTAACGGCACAAAGGAGACAGTAAGTGACTGCCGATTCCCCCTAAACCAATTACCTTGGTTTTCATGGTCCCTCCTTTCTAGGTTTGGGTGGTTTTTTTATTTCTTTGAAGCTGATGAAGTTTGCATCATTCGGAAATGGATGGACTCGTTCCGTCCACTCTTCGGGAATTACCCAATTTTCAATTTCGGGACAATCGATTACGAAACGGCCATTTTTGACTGGAACTAATCCTTGAGTCCAATCCATATCAACCGGAAAACGATGCCCGTTTACGACAGCTTGAACCGAAAGAGAAAAGTCTTGACGGGTAGTAATCACGCCCAAGGTGATATGTACACCATCCCAATATTCTTCATCCTGCTGATCGACAATGGAATGGTAAGCTTTAACTCCTCCAACATGAGAATGAATGGAGCCGCAAACGTCACCCGGTAAGACCTCACTGGTATCACATTCTACTCCACCGGCGTCGACGCATTGCTGGGGGACATGGATTTTATACCCATCCACAGTGTGATAGAAAAGCACACAAGCTTCGCTTCCAAAACGAATGTACGTTTGGCGGAAGAATTTGTGAGCTTTCGCTAGCTCTAAAGCCGGAAACGGCGGAAGAAGAAGTTGGAATGAAGTTTGTTCCTCATCCAACCCTACAATCCTTTTCGCAGGAACAATCGCTCTTGCCCACCATTCTTCTCTTTTAATGAAGGCCCCGTTTTTCGCAACCACATAACACGTACCTTTCGGGGTTTTGACTCCGGGTTTCTTTAGGTGAATTTTGACGTCGATCATCGGGTTTCCTTTCTCAAAGCTGCTCGCAAATTTTCTTGCGCAGCCGCTAGGGTTTGCTCGCTTTTTTTTCTTACCGCTGCTATCGTCCTTTCAGTCGCTTTTTCAAGAGCTCTTTTCAGAGCTCCTTCCGAGAAAATTCCGTCGATGTCTTCTTCAAGTTCAGTTCGAAGAACTAAACAAGTATCAGCAACAATCACATCAAATCTTTTATTAACAGTCTCCATGACTGCTTGATCCAAATCCCATTGCTGAACCAAGAAGAAACATGCCTCTCGGATTTCTTTTCCGAGCTGTTTGGCAATTTCATCAACGGATTTTTGAAGAGCTGACATGTCGAATGCACGTCCTTTGCGCTTTTTCTCTTGAACTACCACATCTTTCAGTATTGTCTCAATCATTGAAGAAACACTTTGTCGAGCAGATCTCCAAGGATGCGAAAGACCAAAAAGGGTATCTCTTTTGCTGGCTTCCTGCCACTTTTCAAAAGAGATTTGGTCGATGTAATTCGGCCAATGAGTTAGCACAAAGCTGCTTCCCCAAAAGTTTTCCAAGGCACGTTCAGCTGTTTCCGCCACATTGGTAGCGCTGCCAGGTCCCGTAAAACAAACCTTGAAGCTCTTATCAATGTTGGACATAGCAGGACAAAGCAGTTGATCATCAACACTCCGCAGTGCCTCTCGAGAAAAGAGTACGTACAGTGAGTCGAATTTTCTTCCCCTCATCACAACAAAGAAAACTACGCACGGAAATGAAAGTTCGTAGGATTTTGACGGTGAACCATTGTCCGCCATCACTTTGATAGTTCTTTTGGTGGGAGACTGTTCGACTACGAACACCGCAACATTTCCTCTCTGAAAATGAAAACGGGTTCCCATCGGAAGAGGCACTGGATCAGATTTCTTGTTTTCTGCGGGAGTTCCGTCGAAGAGGCTTTCTTCTCTGATTCGCAAAACTAGTTCTGCTAATCGTTCATCAATGATTTTGCAAAAACTTTCTTCCGCGACTTCAGAAAGCTTCTCCATAAGTAATTGCCTGAATCGGTTCCGATCGCCCTTGATGGCAGCGGACAGGACTTGCGAATTAAGTTTTGCCAACTTTTCGTTAACTTCAGTCGTAACTTTGGTTCGGGTTCTGCCGACCCGCTGTTTGACTGAGTTATCCAAAAAACTGGTGACATTCGCGGTCGCCGTATCTGGAATTTCATTCAATGATTGCTCAACGACAGTCTTAGTTGTTTTAATGGAATCTCCAATGACATCCGCAAGCTGAACGGGGTCAGACTTTTCAAAATGGAAAACGGGTAATAAACCACCCATCCATCTTTCAACACTCAGAAATGCTTTTCGCATAACGGGGTTGCCCGCGTGATCCTGTTCGACCACAAAAAAGCTTTCACCCAAAGCAGAAAAACATTGCCGGAACTTGTGCTCCAGCCATTGTCTTAGTTTTTGTAACATCGAATATCCCCTCGTTTTGTTCAGGTTTTCGAAGGTTCAAGACAATCTAATTTATAATAAAATACGCTATTAGTCAAGGATCAATTTGGAAACTCCATGGCTTGCAAATTTAAATTGGAAGTGTTAAACCTCAATGGCTATTGCTCTTTTGATAGGAGGCACTTGGCATTGCTTGCCTGTTACCGGGTTACGCAATTACTTTGTTGCTAAGCAACACAAGCATCGGTGAATCGATGTTACTTAAACGCCCCTGTAACGTAGTTCCCTTTTGCTTGAAGTCCCAGCAACAAAGCAAACCTTGCGCCAGTGCCTCCTATCGCTTTCTTTTCTCGCCGCTCTCAAGAGATCTGTTTTGGTTCACCAACCGCGAACCATTTACTCTTCTCAGAGCGGCTTTTTATTTTCAAAAGCAGAGACCGATTAATAAACAATTTTATGCTCACTTTAAAAAAGCGAGTAAGACTCGCTTAGAAGATCACTTGAGAAAATATGTTAGTACTGGTGGAAGAATGATGGCTACAAGACCAGCAAAGAAAAACAAGAATTTCCTTACTTTCAGCTGACGCATTTTCAATTCGGTTTCTTCCTTTTCTTTTCGCAGCCTTTCATATTCCTCTCTTAAAAGAAAGTACAATTGTTCTTTCATGTATTCTTCGCCGGTAATATCATAATCAATTTCGCATCTGATTTCTGTTTTTGTACCCGTTTCAAGAATAGAGAACTTGAAGACTGAAGGAATAAACGCTTTCTGACGAGCTATTTTTCGTGCCATTCTACGAAAAATATTCGCTAATTCTGGAAAAAGATAAGGCGGAGGCGGAATCATCTCATATTCTCCTGCTTTTACGACGATCCACCCTTCTCCTCTCATCTTTTCTATTCTTGTCAGTTTTCTCCTTCTTTCAATCGACACAACTGGTGTTTGCTCTTTAATGCCACAAAGAAGTATTTGATGAATTTGTAGCAAGGGATACACGGAATCGCTTTCCCAATCAGAGTTGCTGGCGGGACTTTCAGAATGCGTAATGCCTGTAATCATGGTAAACACTCCTATTAAAGTAAAGTACAAGTTTACCAGTGAACTCTAATTAATTCCTATTCAAAATGCAATATTATTTTAAATTAAAAACGACCCATAATTGGGTCGATTGACTTCAGACTGACTGTGCTTGTTTGCGAAGAACTAAGATCACCCCCTCTTTAAAGCGACACTCGCCTTCTTTATCATTTCTCGGTTCAAGCCAACCTTCAGAAATCATTTGATTGATGGACTCAAGGATCGGAGACACACGTTCGGGACCGATATAGTACATTCGTAAGTAAGAAAATACCCTTATGTCCCTGTTGTCCCAACCAAGCATTTCGGCTTCAGAAAAACTCAGAACTCTCTCCTCCACAGCCCCTTCAGAAGAAAGTCTGCATAATACCCATTCACAACCAGGAGCAACCGAATAAACTCGTCCTGTTTCAGCAGTGGCGATCATCTTCATGGCTGAAACCAATAATCCCCTTTCCACAAGTTGTTCCATGACATCCACAACAAATCCTTCGTTCACTCCTTCCTGAATTGACTTCATAAGCCATCGGATTGCCTGTCCATAATCGCTTGGTTCCGATGAACCTGCCGCCATCACTACCAAAACGGACTGAATTGTTCTGAAGTAAGCGAGTTCTTGTTGGTCGACCATGATCTATTTCCTCCTGCAAAACTCAAGGCCTAACGTTCGAAAAAACAACAATTATTAATATAATATTATTTTACAAATGTCAATAATTTCTTGTTTGACTTTATGGGGTTCCTATTTTGTCTTTCATTAACGAATACATAGCCCTAGCTAACTGTAAATCTTGAGGTGTATCAATATCTATTGAATTAAATATATTTTCCTCTATTTCAATCAGTTCCGGATCATTTATCATTATTGGCTTTCCTAGGTACTCGATTGGGTAAGCATAATAACAATGAGCGGGCACAAAATGGATCGCGTTAGTTTTTGTATTCAGCGTTGTTTCCCCTTTTCCTATTACTCTTTCATATTTTTCATTCCAAACCCAACCACGTCTCTTGAAAACGCCCAATAAATTTTTGTCTGAACTTTTAACTTTATTTAGAAAATTTACTATGGAATCCACTTCTAAAAATGGTCTGCAGGCATTAACTATTGCAACCCAGTTATATTTTTCTCTTAAAGGAGCTATCCATTTTTCTTCATAGATTGTTTCAACTGTTTCACCCATTGCTGATTCATAAGACCTTTCAATGACATCTATTCCTAAATCGTTCACAATTTTAATGAGAGGTTCATCACCGGGCCAAATTATTGCTTTATGTTCAATTCCAGCTTTTTTTGCCGCTTTATCTATCCTCGACAAAGACCAGTAGCACAAAGGCCAATCCCCAATAAGTTCAAGAAGTTTTTTGGGAACTCTTGTGCTTGCCAATCTTAAGAGGGAGACAATTACAATTTTCTTATCCATCACTTAAAACGTCATCAAGATTGATCCTGGGAAACATGTCTAAATATGTTAAGCGAGAGGCATTTAAAATTTGTCTATTATTTTCCTTGGCGATTTGAGCAACTTTTTCTAAAGCTTTTATGGCACGTTTTTGTTCATCGACATTGCTAGCAACTAATTCTCCCGGTCGATAATAATTTGGAACGCAGTGTTTTTGGATTCGTGAGTCCCCACTTTTAAACAAATTATATCCATAAGGACCGGCAATGTTTGTTTGAATATATTCTTTTCCCATTATGTCATGCTGGACACCAATCAGATAAATAGGATTTAAACCCAAATGCCACGCAATTTGAAGCATATCGAAAGTGACAGAACAGCCTCCGTATATTCCCTTTTCCAGATTCGTTGAAAACTCAAATTCTTCTTTGCTTTGTTGAATCAATTCCTTAACCCAAATAACATCCTTGCCGTAGTTTCCCAATTGTTTGCTTACACATGTCGACATAATTTTTACAGAATCAACTTTTGCGATTTCCTCTTTTCGATCTTTGGCAATTATTAAGTCTATTAAAGAATAATAAGTAGGACGCCAATTAGTTTTGTCGTAAAGCAAATAACACTTGTTGCAGCTTATTGTTATTTCGTTTGTAAGTTTATCTAAATCACCAGCAAGAAGCGACGAGCCTAAACCAACAACAAAACCTCTTTTCCCAAAATGTTTGTTGTGAAGTTCTTTTATTTTGTTTTTACTGGCAAGGCTTTTCCAGTTCGAATAACATAATCGATGTTGCTCTCCTATAAAACGACGAATCCTGGACAGCGCATTCATAGAAATTTAATACCATACTCTCGCTTTTATTAAATTGTGTCAATTTTTTGTTCTTTTGATTATTGCTTCTAACACGCAGCCAACTATGAAGAAAAAGACGATGTTAATAAATATTGAAAAAACCTGACCGAACGAAGATTCACACCCCATGAAACCTGATGGATTGCAAAGAGAATCCGGCAAGAGAATTGGACTCAAGAAAATTCCGACAAGGCTGATTATTATGGTTGGCACGTTAATAAGAATGGAGATCGGCGAATCTCCCAAAAATGTTTTTATGAAAAAGTTAATGCCAATTACGGCTAAAAGGATAATCGCGTAGATTACTGCCACGATAACTCCCCTCTTAAAAACATCCTTCATTTTTTACTTTTTGAGTAATGTTCACTGGCCAAGAAGAGTATTCCAATAATAATGACGGGTAAGGATACAACCAATGATTCTAAGCGAGTGAATAACATCATTAGAAGTCCGACTAGCAAGAAAGCGTAGCCGCCTATTTTCTCTTTTTTCCAAGAAAAAATGGTTAAAGCAACAAGCACAAAACTGGGAATTAAATGTATTAATAAAGCCAACGGCCACCCTGGTTGTTCAAAAACATCTAAAGCGAACAAGCTTATAAAAATAATAAAAAGCACTGCCAAAATTCTAGGCAGCCAATAAATAATTTTATTCATACTATTATTATAATAAATTAAAAAATTTCAACAAGTTAAAGTAAGCCCTACTTCGTAATCGTTTCTTTTTCCATGGCTTTTTTTCTTAAGTTTTCGGGCATTTTTTCAATAGCATAGCGTAAGGCTGTTCTTGGCATTTTTGTCTTGTTTTTTATTACGTACTCAAAAACCTTCTTTTGATTCGATTCACTTGCCGCTTTAAGCATCCAACCATAACCTTTTTGAACCAGGTCTTCTTTATCTTGTAGAAGAATGTTCGCAATTTCAAAAATGTCAGGCAAAAATTTTCCATGTCTTGCGGGGATGATCAGTGTTACAGCAGCAGCTCGACGCATCCAAAGATTTTTAGACTTTGCCCATTTCTTGAGATCGGTTATAAGTTCTGGATAAATCTCAATTAATGCCGCGACAGTATGGTTGCACAATGTATCGCATGAAGCCCAATTTGCAACATAATTTTCCACCCATTTTTCAAAAACTTTAAAGTCAGATTTCTTAAAATCTTTGCGGGTTCTATAAGACCAGTCGCAAGCGATGAATGATTCCTCCATGTAACCCGACTTCCAAAATTCTTCGCAAATTTCAAAGATTTGATTTTTGTTTAAGCCTTTTACCTCTTCATAATTTTCTTTGGCGATCTTGCTTACAACAGCAGTTTTGACGCCGTACAATTTTATTTTTTCCTTAAAGAAATTCTGCCCCGTAGTTTTTGTATGCGGATCACTAGCTCTCTTTAGCTCTTGCCTAATTTTTGTAATAATTTTATTCATTTTTCCTGTTTATTATAATATATCATCAAAAATTATTTTATGGTTTGGACTATACGATCAACAATTCCGTCTAAATCAAAAGCTTCTCTTTCCGCAACACAAGCTCGATTTTGTTCTTTGTCGTAAATGCCGCAACTGGGATAACGAAGAACAAAACTAACTTTGACCAACTTTCCATTTTTGGAAATGGTGTAAGTGTAGGAGGAATATACACTGCCAGCAGCTCCTTCGTTTTTTACTTTCACACAATAAGTCCTATTTTCAACAAATCTCTGGGAAGTTATTTCGGTCGCGCTACTTATTTCCTGAGGGGTTTCTTTGCAAGAATAAGCATCGGATTTAACGTCAACAATCGGCGGCCATTCTTGGGTAAAGACATATTGAGTGAGAAATTTTTCTGGATATTGGAAAGAGACACCTTCGCTGTTTTTATATTCTTTCCAGAGTTTATTTTCTTGATTTGAAGGAATTGAGATTCCTGTTATCAGCCAGCTATTACCAAACTTTGCTACTCCTATTTCAACAGGCGTTGAACCGACCACACCGGCACTAGTCTTATTTACAATTTCTCCATTCACATCATAAGCACCAGAACCAAATTGTTTTATACTTTCAACTTCAATACTATCTGGCCATGGATTTGAGGTGAGCTTGCCTAGCGCTTTTGTAGGGTCGGCTTTCCATTTAACCAGCAGCTCAGGAGCAATAAAATCTTTGTAATTTGTTTCAATGTCTTGAGCAGCTGTTGAAGAAAGCAAAGACACGTTTTTTAATTTGTGACCAAAATTTTCGACAACAGTTCTTGCTGTCTCCTGATCAGCTTGCTTATTATTATTTTTGATATTTTGTTGGCTCCAAAAAACTAAACTGATTGCAAAAATCAAAACGACCGTTAGCAACATAAGAATGATTTTGTTTTTCATGCCTTGAGATTAATTCTTATTCTACCTTGTTTATTTTAACAAAATTTCTTTGCTTGTTATTGCTTGCTCCTCACTATTGACAATTTTGCTTTTTTGGTGTATGATTACTCGATTTGGCTGTACTTTCCCTAAGGAGGTTCTAAAAATGGATAAGGATAATTTCGCAACAGCGCTAGTGTCTGATAAGGAAGTGGTGTCGATTCTCTGGAAACCAGACGGCTCCCAAGCATCGACAATCATTATCCGGAAAGAGATCTGGGCGAACATTGGTGGCAAAGGTGATGGCCTGGGAGATGGATTACATTATCCCGTCTTCGACCTCTACAACTACTTAGATCCAACCAAGGCACACTCGCCAGACTCCGGGTGTCGCACGAACCCGAAAGATGAACCTTACCTCAACTACGAAGCCTGCTTGGCCGATGCAAGGCGTTTCGAACAAGAAGCGCTTGCTAGCGGACAATGGATACCGGTTGGCCAAGTACAAATACCGTGACGCTTCGGCCACTCTTTTGGAGATATGAGACCTCACGAAGAATCGTGAGGTCTTTTCCTTTTACAGGAATTCGTCCTCCTCCGAAAATTTTCGCTCACTTTCGTTCGATGGAAATTTTCTCCCCCGGACCCACGGTTTTTTAAACGTAAAGAAGTTCTTATTTTACTCAATGCATCGGCGAGAAAGTATTCCTTCTTTCATTTCTTATTGAGTCCAGAGAATATAAAACGTGAAGACCCGCCAGCAACGCTGTAGCGTAGCTACTGCGGGATGGCATTCACCTTTTATATTCCCTTCGAAACCCTGTTACTTCGAGTTAGAATAATAAAGAATAACGACTTGCATGCTATATATAACTAAATTACTAACCACGTATTAAAAAATTCTCTCCAGCTGTTGAAAATTATTACCGACCGACGGGCTTAACACATAAAGCTTGCATCTTTTCCAGTAAATCCTTATCAGGTCCCCAAAAAAAGAAATTTTGATCGAAAGATACTGGAACGCATTTATTTTTCCAGTCAGGATGATTATGATTCCAAAGCAAATCATGAGCTAGACTATGGTTTGCTGTTACATAACCAGTATGATCATTTAAGCATAAACCGTTTAATCCGGAGGCGCCTGCAAAAATACTTTTCACATCGCAATTTTGAGCGACCTCTTTCAGCTTTTCATCTGAAATTACGGGAAAGGGCAATTCCTCAGCGAAACCAAGTGGGCAATTAGCCCTATAGTACTCGCGCCAAGAATCGGCAAAAAGAGAAACTTTGTTCAACTTTATACATAAATCATGAAGTTGACTTTTATTTTCGTTTTTATTAATTGCTAGAGATAAGGATGTTGCATAGAGTACAACGCAAAAAAGAAAAAGCGTACAGACCACCTCAATTAGAATTAATATTGAAGCTAAAGAAATTGCCAATCGCCCTTGAATGGCGATTCTTTCAAAAAATATGGGCAAGGCAATTAACAATGTTACCACCGCCGCAAACACAGGAAGTTCGAATATAAGAGCTAAACCGCCTAATTCAATATTGGGAGTCACATAAATAGTATGTATAACTGTTCCGACTAAAATCGTAAAAATAATCAAACCAGAGGTTAAGGCGGCCTTTTTCTTTTTTATAGGGACAATTGCCGGCCAAGTAAGTGCAAGAGAAACTAAAATAATAACCAATATTTCAAATATAAGTGGGTATGAAGGATAACTAGGCGGTAAAAACCATGACGACAGAAAACGAGTATGAATAATGAAAAAAAATAATGAAGAAAATATGTAGGCAAAGAAAAACATTACCCACCACAATGCATCACTTAAACGGATATTCATATCTATTTTCAATATAAATCATTTTTTATTTTTATATCAAATAATAAACCTTCAATAAAGAAAACGGCATAAACTTTATGTTTATAAATTTAATACTAACGACAAAACCCACCTAAACCGTATAAAACCTTTTATTGTTTATATTAGCTACGGCACATGGACTCGTCTCAATAAATTTCTTTACGGAAATTTACCGTAGCCTCCTACTCGCCTTTGTTTGCCTTACCATGCAATAAACAAAAATATGACTGCGTACGTCGAAGACCTGGCGCAAGCCGAGCAGTTCATTCGCTTCCTTTTTCATCGGCGCTAAGTATTCCGGCCATCAACCATGATTCGGTCACGAGTTTTGCTTCGCAAACTCGCGACCCCGTCTCGCGTCACACTTCGTGTGACAAGCTCCGCCTTTCGAATCCCTGACGCGAATGAAGCAGTTCATATTTTTAAACTACCCTTCGAATCCCTCAACTCCTTAACAAATCAAATATAAAGCTGGCACAAGGCCCGCTTTATATTTGATGAGCTCCGGGACAGGGATTCGAACCCCAGTTTCCACGTCCAGAGCGTGGCGTCCTGCCGCTAGACGATCCCGGAATATTCTATAAGTTTCTTGAAAGCCTCTCCTCCTTTATATCTCTTTATCACTCTTTCTCGTTTGTATGCTTCATTTCTCGTGCTAAATTCTTCTTTCCTAATAACTTCATACGGGCTTCCATTCCTGGTTGATAATACTTTTCCAGAGTTATGTTCTTTTAGCCTTCTCTCGAGATTATCAGTTTGACCAACATAATATTTTTCTGTTTTCAAGCTTTTCAAAATATACACAATGTAAGCCATTATTCCTAAGATAATCCTGCCGCCCCCGCTTGCAAGCGGGGTCCCGCCCGAGGCGGTGACTAGACGATCCCGGAATATATCGTTTTAGCGATAAAAAATATTACAATTTTTTGAAAAGGATGGCAACTATCTTTTTATTGAAATCACCGAATCTTTTGTCAAAACTCCATCCCAGTAAACAGTTCCATTTTCCACCCTAACGTTTCCAGATGTAGCCTCGACTTTTGAATCAGCTGAGACTTCGGGAAGATCTATTTCTATTTGATACGGCAATTCCAGACCGGATTCTTTTCGTAAAGTTAAACTATACTTGCCTTCTTCTTTGTACTTATCGACTATCTTGGCTGGAAGTTCGTATTTAAGATAAATATCCCTTTTTTGATTAAAAGTCATGGAAAGATAATTTCCAAAAATTTCCCAACCAAATTCGTTTGAAACTTGAGGTTCCGCTAAGGTTCCCCCAACCATAACGTTAAATTTCGAATCTTTTGGAACCACCATTCTCAAATAACCATTATAAGGATACGTACGGAAATCAGGTTTTGCTTCCGTAAAATCGTAATGCATGTTCGCCTTTGTTTCGATGCTATTTCCGGAACCATTGATTTGCAGAGTTAACAAGCGCTTCATCAAATCGTCATCTTTGCCGCTTCCCAGGTTCGAATCAGCCATGTAGAATTCGTCTCCATCCGACGGTTTCATCTCGATCGAGTTTTTGAATAATTGCATCGACAACGTTCCATCATCGTTTGGGAGATAGATAAATATATTTCTACCGTCTGCAGCCTTCTTAATAATTTTTGCTATCGAACCCAAATTTTCAATTGGAGTGCTTGTTATTTTATCCATTAATTGCGTTACCACCTTTTGAAGAAGTTTATCTTTCTCGGTTACCTGTAAATCTTTTTTCTCCTCTTCCAAAATGTAATCTATTGCCTGAACGATATTTCGAGAATAAAAGTTTCCAAAATCTTCTATTTTTAGAGGCTCATACATTTGCACTAAATCGGTCAGAAATGGTCTTCCTATTACCAATATACCGTCAACTTTCCTGTCATCTATTTTATTCCAAGTTTTATACGCTCTTTCTAGCCAGAATTTGGGTTGCACTTCCCAATTGGAATCATAAATAGTTAGATCGCCGGGACCTCTCATAAATTTTTCCAATGGTTCAGGAACGGGAATGCGAGGTTCTACGTACTTTCCATACAAAGAATAAACATGGTTAACCTCAATGTTTTCTACTTTTCCGTCTTTGACTTTCAAAAAACCAAACATCGAGATCAAACCTCCGCCTGCTCGTAAATCGCCATTATTTTCAAAAAACAAAAGATAATTTTTTTCTCCTTCAAAACCAATTGCATTGTAAATACTTTCCGCGTCGTTCACGGCAAATCTGGATGCGGCCGTAACCTGGCTGATTCCCTGATCCAAAATTTTATTAACATTGTTTATCTTCGTAATTCTTGATTCGAAATTTATTTTTTCAAATTTTTGTCCTTCATTGCCAAGTTCTGTAATTTTTTCCTTGTTTTCTTTAACCCAAGACATTGCTTTTCGCACCAAGTCTTCGTCAAATTTTCCAATCGATGTCAGTTGCTCTTTTTTTACTATTCCAATTTCATCAGCTGCTACCAAAAGAGTTTTTAATACATTATTAAGATATTCCGCCTTAGAAAGAACAATTTTTACAGAACTTGAGTCTTCCTTTAAAAAGAAAACTGAATCAGCGAGGCTAAATAACTTAGTCTCGTCTTCTCTGATTTTATAAATAAGTTCTTCAATTTTTTTTGAGTCTTCATGAACTTCTTTGAAATTCCAATCCAATAAATCAGCTTTGGTTTTTGTGGACAGATCTTCCGCTTTCCTGCTTAATGCCTGAATGTTTTTATATTGAGTAAAACCAAACATAAAAATGACAGCCGCCTCGGCAATCAAGAGCATGAAGATTACTGTAAATATCAGAAAAAAAGATTTTCGTGTCATTTTTTCTATTATAACGCAAATAAACAATCAGGTAATTAAGCAGTATTTGCCTGTATTATCTATTTGGATGATAATATTTATTAGAAAAACACAATGTCAAAGGAAACAAAAAAGACCCAATATTCCCTTCTGTTAGGAGTTTTGTTTTTGGGTTCTATTTTTGCCTTCACTTTTGTAAACGTTGCTATGGCAGCTTGGACTCAACAGTTAAATTGTGACGAACCCGCCTTTTTTGGGATGACAATAAAATGCCGCATAGATTCTTTTGATGTAAACGGAAACCCATCCAGCAGTATTGATCCTAAAAAACTAGAAATTAAAGACTATGGTTCTTTCGAATCTCCAAAATCTGGAAATGTTCCTGAAGTTGTTACTACAAGTACCGTAAAAATACCCACGTATATAACAACAATTTTAGCAAGAAAGGGGAAAAATTGTGGGGATTTCGTCATCCGTGCCACAACATCGACTCACGGTGATCCATGTATTTCCACTTCTCACAATAGCCCATGTCCCTCAGCTGACACTGAAAATCAAATTAATATTGGTTGGGTAGGAGGAACAACTATACTTGAAAAAACTATTGAGGTTTGTAATCTTGGTTTTAAAACTCCGACTCCAAGCCCCTCTATTTGCCCAACAAATAGCACTTTGATTTGTCCTAATAACGGAAGCGGCGCATGTAGATGCAGTATACTTCCTACACCCTCGTTGCCTCCATCTCCAACCATCTTCCCTACTCCTTTCCCCACGACAAAACCAACCATGGAGCCAATAATTGACATCCTTGACCCGATCATTAATCCGATTATTGATAAAATTGCATCTGTAATAACGGGCTCTAATTCAGCTAGAGTCGATAAGGTTGGCTCGGTAGAAAGTTCAGAAATCACTCGTGAATTAAAGAAGACTGCCATTGCAATTAGTAGTAACACCGCAGTAAAAACTGTTGCCATAGCCGTTCCCGTTGCCGCTTCAATTCCTGCCGCTGCCCCGGTTGCAACAAACATGGCGACTAATTTCTTTGGCGTTTTCTTCTGGAAACGAAAGCGTGATGAACATTTCGTTAAGGCCGTAGATTCTTTGACTGGTAAAGGAATTGGCAACGTCGTTATCTTCGTGAGAACTCCGGATGGCAAATCTAGAGCAACCTGGACAACCGACAATAGAACTGGAAACACAGGAGATCTGCTTCCCTCAGGAAAATATGAATTCGTTGCCCAGAAACAAGGTTGGAAATTCCCTTCATCAGAAGAACCTCAATTTGTACTTGAGAGCGGAGATATGGTTTACAAATCCGGTTTCATTGAAATAAACAACAATGCCCAAGGCACTACGAATAATAATGAACCAAAGAAATGATTGAAGACACTAGTAAAAAACCTCAGCAAAACACCATCCCAAGAATGTTGATCCTGATGGATCGTGATCAGGGTCCTACAAAATTTGAAGTTTTTAAACACAAAATAAACGTTGGCTTTCAAAAAACTTTAGATGTTGTTGGAATTCCTCTTCTTGTGTTGGGTATTGTCTTAAATACGTATTTCGTCCTTTACGCCACAAGCGCTTTCAATATTGTTTGCGAAATTCTTTACTTGTTCGCTCTTACTTCTCGTCTAAAGAACTTAAAGCGCAAGAGAAACATTGGAAGCGTCTCAGACGCTGAAACAAATGCGCCAATCGACTTGGCAATGGTTCGAGTATCAGATGGCAAACGTTTTGTTCTTGTACGAGCCACTGATGCCGCCGGTAATTTCTTCTTAGTTCTACAACCTGGCAACTATACGATTTTTGCTTCAAAAGTAGGTTACGAAACGGCATCCAAAAAAATTAGCGTTCCTCGCGGCAAGATAATCACCGCCGATATATCTTTCAAATTAAAAAAGAAAGGTGGACAACCAACTCCTCCATCTTCACCCAAGAAACCAATTTCCGAACCAAAACCAAGTGCTCCTACCACCGTTCAAACACCAGCTCCATCTACTCCTAAGCCTGCTGCACCAGCAGTAACAAGCACCCCTTCCTCATCAACTCCAGCTGCTGCACCAGCCAATTCCCCCACTACACCTCCTGCCTCCGCGCCTGCACCGTCTGCTGGTCAACCAAAGCCAAGGCTTCCAGTATAAGAATTACCTGATAACTTAAAGGGGTGTTAACTTTTCTTCGAGGTTTAGTTTTTGGTGTTCAGATATCTTTGGACCGCGATAACACTGCTAACTGCTCCAAGGATTATTCCCGCTCCAATAATTAATCCGACAACCAATAAAGCATTTTGGATTGACCAGGCATAAAGACTGAACTGGTTGTCCATGAAGAAGGCACTAACTCTTGGAGAAACAATAGCTAAAATTGGATACAAGAACAGCAAAGTAACAATCGAAGAAATCGTACCAGCAAGAATTCCTTCTATAACAAACGGGCCCTTAATAAACCAAGGTGAAGCGCCCACAAGGGTCATTATTTCAATTTCTCTGTGATAGCCGTAAATAGCCAATCTAATTGTGTTAAACGTAACCAGGATCGCAATAATCGCTAAAGCGATAGTTATCCCTGTACCAACCTGTCTCGTTGTTTTAATTATTGAATTTAAGCGATCAATGACCTGTCTGTTATCATCATAAGTTACTCTAGCTATGAATTGCTCGTATTTGGGGCTTTTCAGGGCCTCATTAATCCCGGCATATGATTCCGGAGTAACTGCTTTTATAACCAAAGCCGCTTGCATTGGGTTATTTCCTACTTCTTCTAAGGCTTGCGAGATCAGAGAATTGTCTTTGTAACGATCTTTAAAAGAAGCTAGCGCTTGGTCTTTTGAAATATAATCGACCTCCGCAACATCTTTTCTTCCCGCAATATCGGTTTTGACAGCCATTACCTGAGCTTCTGTCGAACTGTCAGCCATGAATACGGTCACATCAACCTTTGACTCAAGTCCGATCAGAACTTTTTGTCCCAGGACCGTCAAAACAATCAACGCAGCAACCATTGCCAGCGTAAGAACCATGATGCCGGTAGCCGCCAATGAAAGCCAGATATTCCTCCAAAAATGGATGATTCCTGAACGAATAGCTCTTGTGAATGCAAATAATTTCATAAAGCGTATTTTCCTGTTTTTTGATCACGGACAATCTTGCCCTTATCGATCGTGACCACTCTCTTTTTTACGGCGTTTACGATTGCCTCATCGTGTGACGCAAGCAAAATTGTCGTTCCCAATTTATTAATCTTTAAAAGCAGATGGATAATATCCCAAGCGTGCAGCGCATCAAGATTACCGGTCGGCTCGTCAGCCAACAAAATTTGCGGCTTAAAGGCCAATGCTCTCGCCAAAGCAATTCTTTGCTGTTCACCACCGGACATTTGCCAAGGATAACGGTCATGTTTATCCGAAAGATTAACCAGCTTTAATAACTGCGGTACCGTATCTTTTATTTCTTTCGTGTCCTCTCCGGTAACTTCCATGGCGAAAGCGATATTTTCCCATGCAGTTTTGTCTTCAATTAGCTTGAAATCCTGAAAAACAACTCCGATTTGTCTTCTTAAATGCGGCACCTGCCAAGACCTGATAGAAGTGATATCCCAACCATCAATAATAATAGAGCCGCTCGTTGGTTCTTCTTCTGCAAAAAGAAGTCGCAATAGAGTGCTTTTGCCCGCTCCGCTTTGCCCGACTATCGAAACAAATTCACCAGTTTGTATTTCTAAGTTTATTTCATCGAGTGCCACGGAGTTTCGTCCGTATGTTTTTCTAACATTTTGAAAAACAATCACTCGTATATGATAACACGTGGATTAATAATTAGGAACAAAAAGGTTCTACTTGTCTTCCTTTTTGCCCTTTTTTAACATCCCCTGAATAAATTCTTCCAAATCGCCGTCTAGAACATCTTGAGCATTGCTGGTTTCAACGCTTGTACGATGATCTTTAACCATTTTATACGGGTGTAAAACATACGATCTTATCTGGTTTCCCCATTCTGGGGATTTCACTTCCCCGCGCACTTCTGCCAACGAGTTGGCATTTTGTTCTTCCATTAAATGTTCCAGTTTGCTCACCAAAATTCCCATGGCACGCTCCCTGTTTTGCAGTTGACTTCTTTCGGTTGAACAAGTAACAACTACGCCCGTGGGAATATGACGCAGCCTTACGGCTGTTGAAACCTTATTTACATTCTGTCCTCCCTTACCACCGCTCCTAAAAGCAGAAAATTCAATGTCCTCCGGTTTAATCTCCAAAGCATCGGATTCAACTTCTGGAATGATGTCAAACAAAGCAAAAGAGGTTTGCCGCAAATTATCAGCATTAAACGGGGATTGCCTCACTAAACGATGGACACCCGCTTCGTTTTTTAATTTTCCATAAGCATAAGGACCCTCAACCCTGACTGTTATGTGTTTATATCCTGCTTCTGAAGCTCTGTTTTCATCAATAATTTCCGTCTTCCAATCTTGTCTTTCTGAATAACGCAAATACATTCGAGCCAACATGCCAGTCCAGTCTTGAGCTTCTGTTCCGCCAGCACCGGCCGATAACGTAAAAATTGCCGACGAACGATCGTGCTTGCCGCTAAAAAAGGTTAATTCTTCCAAAGCGTCTATTTCCTTAACAAGTTTGGAATTAGTTTTTTCTAATTCAGAAGCAAAGGTTTGATCTGTTTGAGAAATTTCTTCCATATCTTCCAAATCATGGATTTCTTTTTTAAGTGCTTCTATTTTTTCAATTTCTTTGGTTAATTCGGTTTGCTCTTTTTGAAGATTTGTAGCCTTCTTTCGATTATTCCATATATCGGGGTTTTCCAGTTCCCTTCCTATTTCTTCCAGGCGTTCTTTCTTTTTTGGTAAATCAAAGACGGTCTGAAACTGTTTGCAGTCTCAGCATTAATTCAGAGGCCTTTGAATCTTTCATGGCGAGATATTATCAGTTTTATGACCTAAAAACAAGTTTTCCAAAAATATAATTTGCCAAACAATAAACTATAAACTAAGTTAATCAAGTCACAGAAAACTTGTCCTTTTCACAAGGAGTAGAGATATGGAAACCGTCGACGATATGTCTGACACTATTTTCAGTCTCAACGACCCAACAGTTAAGCTGACGTTTATGTGCCTTATGGTCGCTATTCACGATCATGCAAGTATGTTCACAATGGAATATAACAGCACAAAGAAAACGGGGGTCATCAAAATTGATAACGTAGAAACCGTTCCGCCTCCAGCGAGACTGTTTGAAGGCATGATGAAAATGGTAAGGAGAATCGGAAAACTTGCCTTCAGGGATGTGTGCCTAAACTTCCCATACTCTTATTGGGAGACAGCATCCATGAAGAAAGTTGAAGTTATTATAAACTACGATGCTCCAACCGATCCTTTGTTAGAGTTATCGTATTACGCTCTAAACCTGAACGACAGGATTAATTTCCGCAATTCCAAAAAGATGGTTCGGGAAAAACAGGGAAAAAGGCAGACCTTTTGGTTGCGAGCTCTCATTATTCTCTGGATCATCTTTCTCATCGGCGGAAGCATCTTCTTGTATTTTTCTTCAGGGCAACCTCTACCCCTCACCTAAAATAGTTGGTGGGGTTTTTCTTTTTGAAAATTAAAATGTCGTTAACATTTACTGCTAACGACGATAAGCCACTTTTGATGGAAGAGCACGCTTTTAATGCCATACTCGACCCTATATTGATATGCTGCCTCGGGAATACTAATAAGCAGCCAACAGCCGGGTTCAAAACTTATTTCGATAGGACCAAGATAGTTTGGTTCTTCCGGGGCTTTGTAAACTCGAAGAACCTCAAACGGCCCTTTTCCGAATTGCCAAAGCCAACAGGATTGAAATCCTTCCGCTTCTTTATTCCACGCAACAAACATTGTTAATCCTCCGCAAAAGAACCTGAAACACCAGAATAATACTTAAATTATAACGGGGTCAATCGAAATTAAAAACCGGTGAACTTTAGTTCACCGGGATGATCTGCTTATTCCAAGCTTGGCATCTTGGCCAGAATGTCCGTGACTTTCTTGGGAAGGAACCAAGCACCTTTGAGCGCGGCTACGAGATTACGAAGGATCTGCTTGTAACCAGTGGTCTGAGATCTTGCCAGAGCCAAGGCGTCCTGGTACTTCTTGTCTCGGAATTCCATTTCCGCATAAACGTCCTGGAGTTCCTTCTGCACCTGAACCACTCTATTTTGGGCTTCTTCGAGTTCGGTCAGACGAGCAACACGTTCTTGGGCCGCGGCTTCGACTTCGTAAGCTTCGCACTTGCCGGCCATGAACTGACACAGGAGGTGGCCGTTGGCCACGTACCGGCAGTCTGAGCTGTCACGATCTCTTATCGAACTCGAGTAAACAACTCTGTTGATCCTGACTCTAACTCCTCCATAGGTAGCTTGTCCGACCCTCTTCGGATCGCAGACAAATGGCTTGTCGAGAAAGATCCTCGGCTGACCATCTTTCCAACCGATCTCAATAAGAGCGACGGCTGAACGGTTTTTGTCATAGTGTGCCTCGATGGCGATGATGCCATTTTCGTCCCCGGGAAAGAAAGTCATTGAGTTGAGATTTTCCCCCAGCGCCACAGGACTGATGTTCTCGACGCTGGTCCCCAACAGACGAAAGTACGATGAGATATAACCCTGAAGCACAACACCACCATTCGGATCAGCCTTCGCGATAAATAAACTTCCAAACATTGGAGTCTCCCCTGGCAAAGCCAGTGTGGAAAGTACATCGGCCGTGTTCACCACACGCACCTGGACAGAATGACGCTCTCTGTCTTACGGAGCGTTCGAGATCACCCAAACACGGGTATCTCAAAACACCATATATTATATTATTTTATAGGTTTTGTCAAGATATTAAACTTCAATAAAAACCTCAAAAAATAGACTTTTTTATTAAAATATTGCAATATAATCTGTTCCTGATCTTTTCACTTTTGAGACGATCCCTGACAAAAGGAGAAAGCTGTCATGAAAGACGTTGCAAGAGCCTATCGTTTCAGTGTTCTAGAAGAGCCTATTGAGCCAAGAAAACTTATCCCAAAAGCTGATCGCTTTGGATATATCGTGGGGATACTCGTTTTCTGCTTAACACTGTTTTTCTATGTGACACCCGAGATCATTAACTTCGGAACAGAGCAGACAATTATCGATACTTGTTGGATTCCAAAGGATGCAACTGTAAGTATCGACGAAAAAGCCTGGCGTGACCATGTTAGTGAGATGCAAGAAGGCTTGGGTCGAGCAGACTTCACATTCGAGCATTACCAAAAACTTCTTGCGGATGATAAAGATCAGACTGTCTTGCTTACCAGGGATCACATCTATTATGTGGCCAAAAGTGGCAAAATGATCTTGAGATCACATAAAAGTCTTTCGTACCCCAAAAAGGGAGTCATTGAAGAAGTCACCCACGGCGGAGGAAACCAGATCATATGGAAAGTTAAGTACACAGCCTGGTCAATGCTATGGTCGACTGCGAAAGGACTTTTCTTTGGTGTGGTTTTGGGAGCTGTTTCTTTCTGGTTTTCAGGGTTTATCTATTTTCTAATTACTTTGAAGTTTTCCAGTCTGCGCGCTCGTTACGAGGCAACTTAACTCCATCCCGTTCCAACACGGGATTTTTCATACAAAAAAGGTTGCCCGCCTGCAACGCTATTGCGTAGCAATTGCGGGCAGGCTTCGGCACTAAAGTGCCTCGCAAAGACATCTCGCGTCATTGCGAGAAGCGAACGAAGTGAGCGACGAAGCAATCCCTTGTGATTAAATATCATAAGATAAATCTCTCCATTCAGGATTAATGGAGTTTATCAGGTCGATTTTCTTTTTTCTCGAACCGCCCTTAAGTTTTTTCTCTCTTTCAATTGCTGAATAAATACTTTGAGATACTTCGTAATAAACTAATTTGTCTAAATTATATTTTCGGGTGAATCCTTTTACTACTTTTTCTTTGTGCTCTTGAATTCTTCTTGTTAAATCACTGGTTACACCAATGTATAATACGGAATTGTTTTTATTGGTTAGGATGTAAACATAACCAAGCTTTTCTGGCATATTTATATTATAATCCTAAACTAAGATTGCTTCGTCGCTCATGCTCCTCGCAATGACGGACTTCATTTAATCTTGACATTTTTTATAATTTATTATAATATAGCCTGTTGTTTGATCTTTACGATCCGGCTAAAAGCCCCGGAAAAATCGAAGGAGAAATATCGTGGAATCCGACCAAAAGAAGAAGTATGAACCTGACGCCATCGACCGAATTTCTTTTGTTTTGGCGCTTGTCGTTTGTTTGACTATCCTTTACGGAAACGTAAAGCCTGAGGTCGAAAACTACGGCACCACCCAAGTGTATGAAACCGAATGCTGGGTGCCCGAGGGCGCTTCCTTCACTACCGATGAAGAAGCGTGGCGTGAACTGGACAAAAAACTTAACGCACAAGGTTATCGAGTAAACATTGATCCCAGGTACTACAAACAGCTGCTTGGAAACGAAGGCGGGCATTCCGTACTTGTTACGAAAGACACTGCTTATTATCTTGCTGAAAGCGGTAAGGCGGTGTTCACCACAAGCATGGTACTCCCCAATCGCCCACGTATCGGCGATATTTCAAAGGTAACTTACATCGACAACAATACCCTTGAATGGCGCGTCGAATTCAATCCCAAATCATTGGTGACAGGAATATTTCGCGGACTGCTTATGGGTATAATGATCGGCGCATTAACATTCTTCATTTGGGCTCTGATCATTCTGATATTGATCCACGTCTACAAGACTCTTTTGAACATCAGAAAGTTGGTGTTCCGAGTGGTCTGAAAATCATTCCCTTCCCAGTTTCAACTGGGATTTTTCATATATGCACGTACAGAGAGATTGCCCGCCTGCAACGCTATTGCGTAGCAATTGCGGGTAGGCTTCGGCATAAAGTGCCTCGCAATGACGGATATTATTTTATCTTGACATTTTTAATGTTTTATTATAGTATGTGGCGTTACTTGGTCTTTCAATTCACGTCACGACGAACGCCTGAACAAAATCGAAAGGAGAACGCTCATGGACCCCAAGGTTTCGATGAAGATCAAGCTCGTTTCTCTGTTTCTGGCCACGTTGGTTTGTCTTTTTATCATGTTTCTCAAGGTCTTACCGGAATTCAAATATGCCGGAACCAGCCAAGTTTTTGAGGAAGAATGCTGGATCCCGGCCAAGCCCACGATCTACACCAATGAAAGTGACTGGCGAGAAATTACGGAGAAGAACAAAGAGCACCGTCATTATTACAATTGCCGTCCGGAAGAATACAGAGAGTTGGTCGGAGATGAAGAGGGTCATCAGGTCCTGATCCAAAAAGGAAGGATCCTCTATAGTGTCGTCAGTGGAAAGTCCGTATTCGCAACTGGCAAAGAGCTTTCCTTTCCCAAATTCGGCCTCATCAAGAAGGTCAATTACGCAAATAATGGCAATATTGAGTGGATCGTTGAGTTCAATTCTATTTCTTCCACAAACAGCGCACTGTACGGCCTAGTAATAGGAATTTTCGCCGGAAGCTTAGCCTTTTTCTTCTTTCGGTTCATGATCGAATTGACAGTTGCTTCCATTGCCCTAAGAAAGTCTTCGGAATGAGAGCGAACTGATCTTTTCCCCTTCCCAGTTTCAACTGGGATTTTTCATATAAAAAAGGTTGCCCGCCTGCAACGCTATTGCGTAGCAATTGCGGGCAGACTTCGGCACTAAAGTGCCTCGCAACGACAAAAATGTCTTTGCGAGGAGCGAACGAAGTGAGCGACGAGGCAATCTCTAATGTCATGAATAAAAAAACTATTTTACCTGAACTATTACTTTAATTAATAACATTGACAAATAGACAATTTGTGATAGTATCTAACGTTCACTAAAAATTTAAATTTTAATGAGATGAGTGTTTTGGACGCTCAATGTTTTCAAAATACTCGTCTCATTCCGAGACAGTCGCTTATCCGACGATTCGGATATTTGCCAGTCGCCCCAAGGGGCTAACAGCAAAGGAAACAGTTATGAGATGGACAGAAATTCCTGCAGGAGATCTGCACGCTGCCGAGCAACGTATGCGTGTAGCGCTGGGTGAAAACGCATCTGCTGTTGTTGAAAGAATCAACAATGATCCACTTTTTTTAGGTCGCATAGCAGGTTTTGCCACTGCTTGTCTTAGCAAAAATCTTTTCTTCAAAGAGAGACGCAAGCTTGTTGTATGGAAAACCATCACAGGAGGAGCCAATAAAAAAGATAGTCGCTATAGGTACTTTGATGGCAGAATCTATCAACAGGCGACACTCTTAATTAAAAGTGGGAACAGCGGCTTCGGTTTTTCGACAAAGCCTTACAAAGCAGACCTGGTTCTTTTGTCCCTCGGCGAACTTGGGATTTCTTTGAGTGAATCTAGGGTCAATCATATTTTTGAACCTTCATTTCTTGCCAATTGGAGTCGAGAGTATCTTGATGGACAAGAAATAGGACTCTGCCAAGCAGAAGATGGCGTAAGACTATTCGAGCAATACGCAGATCAAAATCCTAGGGAAAGAGTCCTCATCGGCATGCGACCACTCTTGGACATTACTGGCAGCTTCATTTTCTTGGTTGAACAACTTGCTACACGAGACATTGAAGACCAACGGCTAGGGGTGTCCCATTTCGACGGCCTTTACCACCCTGACGACTTAATGGTTTTCCGCCTGAAAACGTAATTCAAAAATACGCACTAACCCGCATGATTCACAAAAGTGAGTCCTCTGCGGGGATTTTTATTATTGAGCCGAAGATGAGAATCGAACTCATGTCTCTGCTTTACGAAAGCATTGCTCTGCCACTGAGCTACATCGGCAAATGTGCTAACTAATGCTATTTTTTACCACGAAAAATGCATCTTGGCCAGCTTGACAAAAATTAAAACATAATATAAATAGACATTAGCAGACGACCCTAGGCTGGTCTTTAACGACTAAAGGGTTGGTTGAAACCAACCTCAGCCTTCGGGAGAAAGCCTTGGAAACAGTGTTCGTCCCGTATCGGTAAAGGTGGGATATCGAGTAATACGGACCGAATAAGTCCTCACCGTTTCCAAGCACCTGCCGCCTTCGATGAGAATAGGAACCTTTCCTGGTGGTTCTCGTCGAGGGCTTTTTAAGTTGCAAAAAAGAATATATAAATACATCGAGTAGCCGTTCCTTCCACTTCCCTTTTCTCAAAGGATCCAAGACGTGGCCTCAAAACTATGGTTGATACAAGGCGTGTTTTTCCAAAATCAAAGCTGGCTTGGCATCGCCATGAAGCCGATTGAAGGCGCTGTTGCGGTCATCAACAGAGCATTATGTCAGTTCCAGTTTTCTGGAATTATTGAACTGGCGACTGAAGACAATTTGGGTCAGGGCATACTAAACGATGTTTTTGGAACAGCCGATTTAACCAGTGTATCTATATCTGATACCCATCTTTTCTTCAAAAAAAGGTACGCTCAGAGAGACGATGCCATCGATTACCAGTTTAGTATTCAGCCCGACGGTACTTGGGCGGGAGAATACAGAGGAGAAAGAGTTGGCTCAGGAAAAACCAGGTGCGTGCTCACGCCCGTAACCAAAGAATTCTTTACCATTCCCCAGTGATTCATCCGGGGATTTTTATTTTTACAGTATTGTTTTTATGGTTATAATTGGCTTGTTTTGCGGGTATGGTTCAGTGGTAGAACGCGGCCTTCCCAAGGCTGAGATAGGGGTCCGATTCCCCTTACCCGCTCTTACAAATAAAAGTGCCCCTTGTGGGCATTTTTATTTGTAACTTTACTTAACATTTTTATAGTTGAGCTTCAATTGTTTTGTGTCTCTATAAATCTTCAGCATGACCTCAAGATCTTTACTATTTTCAAGTTTTCCTCTGCTTAAGATGAGAAATAAACTAGGCGACAGTTTTAAATTTTCGAACTCCACTGGAAAAGGCCGTTTGTCAACTTTTATATAAACCATATATCCAGATCCTAAATAAAAATGATAGATATTAATACCATCAAAACGTTCTGAATAAGGATCTAATATTGGACTTCGTCCCAATCCTACGTTATATCTTGCAAGGAATACAGAAAATCTTTCAATATCATCACTTTTTTGTTTTAGTAAAGCCTCCTTCGCAATGTCTGCGTAAGGACCTATCTTTACTCTCGCAAAAAAAGGCAAATCAGTCTTATCCGCTCTCCACAATAAGGAAATAAAAAACAACATTATCTGATTGTAGTCATAACCCTTATGATCGACTATCCAGGCAAGTGTTTCTCCATTAAGATGTCTGGGTATATGATTTCCTTCATCTTTGAGAAGCACTTTTATCGCATGTTCATCCAAAGGACCAAATCGTTGTTCACAATCAAGGCAAACCAAATTTGGATCTGACGGCCCCTTGACAGTTTTCTTGACAGGAAATGTACCCTCGCTATTGGTTACATGAACTAAAGCTTCGCTTCGATCCTTGCCCTTGCTGGGTTTAATTGCTTCAAAAAATGCCAGTGGAATGATATGTGCATCAACAAGCTTTTTTTCTTGAAGGCAAAATTTACAAATACTCACAGCAGGAATGTATTCATTCTGTGTCGTCATTGATTTTATTCTGCAATTTACTTATAAACTCTTTTATTGGGTCTTCAAGTTTATCCAAGACAGATAACTGAGTGTCAGTCTTTGTAAGCTTGTGTATCTTGTCATGAGAAATGATGTAGATCGAAGCCTCATTTGAAGTCAACTCGTTTGGTAAAAATGTTTTATAATACTCAAAATCGTCAAACCTGATTGCGTATGCGCAGTACCCATCTGTTAGTTTGCTTACTAGAAAACCTTGCCTCTCAAGAAAGTCTTTATTTACGTCAGACTCTCGAAACAAAAGATACTGTATCATTTTAGGGTAAACTTGACTCCCAATTAAGGCTTCAACGGTCTGTTTTATGTCCCAGAGGACATCATCTACCTCTTCAGAGCTTGAACCTCTTGCTCCATGTGCAGGCAAGTTTCTTACACTACGCCATTCACCTAAAATCTTTCGTATCTCCTCAGGTGTGAAATCGCCTTCTTCATCCATCAACTTCACTTTTGCGACCATAGACTCCATCGGGCTTATTTCAGGGGCGTCTTTTGCCCGTTTAAAGACTACGTCACGCTTAAATTCAGGTGACACGTCCCAGCCATTTAAAAGTTCTTTCAATTTCTCCAGCTCCTCATTATTAAACATTTTGTCACCACTCTTAGCGTAGAGCTGCTCAATTACTCCCCATAATTTTGCTATCCTCTCTCCCGAATCTTCATAGGATAATGACACCCTATACGATCTCAAGCCATTAAAAAGCCCTTTATCCTTACGCCTTTTGACATAATCGAGTCTCTTTGTAACACCATCTATGTCAGGGAGAACAACAACTTTGGTATTCTCAACAGGGTTTGAACTACCAATACCTTGAGACGATACTGTTGCACTTCCTGTTTGGATTTTTAAGCCATGACCTGTGGACAAGGAAATTAGATCGAGCACTTTTTCAAGCTCTTCTCTCTTCTCCTCGAACTCAGGATCGCCTTCTGACGGGATTCTGTGTGCTACTTGACCGCTTGACCATTTTTCACTAAGTTCTGCTTCGTAATAAAACGAAACTTGCACTTGGTCATCCTTGACAAAAGAAAACTGAAATCCATCAATGGAAAAGTTCCAGTCAGGAGAAAACTTTAAATGAAAGTTATCTTTATTACTTTGAAATCTGATTTTAAGTTTTACTTCTACTTTGTTCATTAAAGCTGTTCTGTGGTTGCAGTATAACAAAGTGGTTTATTCTATGTATAGAAATAAACCCTAGTTGGGGTCTTTTCAAGTTTATTATCTACTTCCCCTCTACTCTGCTCTTTTCGGGATTCCACTTGAGGTAATTGTTTAAAACTCGAACTTTAAAATCGCCATCAGCGAGAGGTGTAGTTATTCCTAAGGCTCGCATTTTTTGGATTAAGATAAAATCTTTTAATCCCGCACCCGCTTTGCCTTCAAAATCACCATTATACAGTTCACTCAATAGTTGTTCACCGCCCGGAACCGCTGACAGTGTTTCTTTGATGGCCCCTTGAGCCTGCGTGACCTCATCGTCTGTCACGATGATTTTTTTCTGAAATGCCAGAAGACGAAAGGCTCTCTGATTAATGAGATTTGATAAAGCTTCATAATTTTTCTTGGCTTCACTGCCGTTGTTAATTGATCGGCTCCAATCCCAATATGTAACACACGAGTAGCTTACGCAGGCGACGGGCACAGGAAGCCAGGAATGGATCCCAAAAGGAGCTCTTGGAAACGGACTAAAATAGGCGATCCCTGAAAGAATAACCAGCAACACAATTCCGATTAAGAGCAGGTTTGAGAGCAAGTTTTTCATATATTTATGATTGTGCAAAAAATAAATTCCACCATTGTCTTGGGATTGAGATTTCTCCATTGTCACCCGCATTTGTTTGGATTTCCGCCCCAGCCACTGCTCCGCCTTCTGGAACCACCACAATGCGTTCACCGGGACGTTTGTAATTTAGTTTTTCATGCGCGCTTCTTTCAATGAAAGAATCGGTCTTAAGATATTCAGTTAGCTTATTTAGGTCAGCAATTTTCTGTTCGTGATCTTTTATTTCTTTTTTGAGATCGTTGATGTGCTGTTGGACTAAAACACGCCTTCTCACTTCCTGGGTAAAGGAAAGCCCAATCAGAAAGACAATAATGCCCGCCACAAACAAGACAAACAGCCAAAGAGGAGAACGCTCTTTTCTGGAATGTCTGCTCATTTTCTATATTTTAGTTGAGATCAAAATTTTCATATCCTCCTGCCCTCTTTTTACTTCCATTGTTACCGGTTTGTTTTCCCTAGCCGATTCCAAAAGCAGCGACCACAAACTGAAAGAATTCGAGAAATTCTTGCCGTCCACGCCAACAATCAAGTCACCTTTCTTTAATCCCGCCTTAGCGGCAATGGAAGTAGCCAAAATATCGTTCACCCTGAAAGCGCCGCCGCCTTTTACTCCTAACTCTTTTATCTCAGGACCAGACAGCCATTCCCCGCTCATACCTTCGTAGATGGAAACAACTTCGCCTGACGGGTGCTTCAACACGTCCTGGAGAAGAACATTCAGGTCGGAGGAAAGCAAAACTATACCCCTATCGCTACTGCTTAACACTATGCCGATAAGATCTTTGCTATCGCTAAAAACTGGAGCACCGCTGTATACCGAACCGGGATTCAATGAAAGATAACCGACTTTTTCAATTGCGGGATATCTTTCTTGAGATGCCGCGACTAAAGTGCCCAAACGTTCAATTTCCGTTCCTTCTGACGCGAAGAATGGAACTGAGATTGTAGACAACCTTATCAGGGTTCCCTGCATGCCTGGAAAAACATCAGAAGTGAATCTTGGAGCGGGATATGATCCCGGAACTTTAAAGACGGTTATCCCCTTCTCCGGGTAATTCCTTAAAACATTGGGAGATTTTAAAGATCCATCTGAAGCAATAACTTTAATAGACCTTTCCTTGAAGTTTAAGGATGGAGTTATGGCGATCCCGTCAGCCGTGAGAGCAACCGCATTTTGGATAAATTGATTTTTACCGTCATAAATACCAAGCACTCCGCTAGACATTGATTGGATCACATCACGACGGTTTGAAAAATTGTTGTTGGTTATTTTTTCAACTCTTTCGATAACTTTCGAATTAGCCGTACTTTGCACAATTCTGTTTGTTACCAGCCACGAAGCCAGCACTCCGCCAAACGCACCCAACAGGAAGATGATAACCAATGAGATTATGACAATTCTTAACGGCAGGATGTATGTGGACTTCTCAGGCATGTGTTTACACAACGGACCATCTGGCCGTTAAAAGAATGATAGATATCGCTACTAATCCAAAAATCATATATTCCATGGCAAATCTCCTGGATAATTCTTTGTATAAGTGGCGCTGAAGCAAATGAATAGCCACATAAAATAAAACGAACAATGATCCGCTGACGACAAGGTATGAAATAGGCAGGAAAGCGAAACCTCCAAGGAACTCGCTCATAATCAAGGCAAGCAAAAAACTCCAGAAGACACTTGCGGAAGTTGGAAGTTCCGCCCGCACCAAAACGTGATACGAAAGCAAAAAAGTAATAACTCCAACAAGCAGAATAACCGCCCAGAGCGGAAATTGAAGATGGAATCTAAGACCGTAGGCTCCGGCCGTAAAAAGGAAAAAGGTGACTGAAGTGAAAAACCAATTCCAAGTTGGAAATGCCCATTCAATGCCTCTGGCTACCAAGAAATAAAAACCTAAGGTGGCGAGCACAATAAACGCTTGCTGAAGCAGCCCCTGGGAAACGTATAAATGAAACAAGAAGACACTGCCGATGTACGAGAGCGGCAAGATCATGACATGAGGACCTCTGGCTTTAACATCTTCTCTTTGAGTTAAAAGCGTACCAACAATAACCAGGAAAACTATCAAACCAAAGTAGTACCAATAAAAGCTCCAGGTAACAGTTAAGAATTCCAATCCCATGAAAAATAAAACAGACAAAACCAAGGAAATATTGTCGGAAAATTGATTCTTCATTAGCTCAATAATAGCACAATTCCCTGCCTAAAACATTAAATTGTTTAAATAAAAAACCGAGAAACTAATTCTCGATTTTTTATTTTGTTTATTAGACAGTTGGGGCTGCTGGTGCTGAAGGAGCCTCTGACTTACCGATTCTTGTCATCCCCGTTCCGCATACTGGGCAAACACCTTTGGTTGCCGGCTTTCCGTTTTTAAGAGTAACAGCTTGCGGATCTTTGATCTCTTGCTTGGCTTTACACTTCACGCAATACGCTTCCATTTTTATTAAAGTTTATGGATTAATGAGGAGATAGTATCACTCTTGTCATTTAGAGTCAAGTATGTTGTAATTATTGATCACAAGCAATATATTGGCGCATATGCTAAAATACGAGCGAAATGACTTTTACGCGTAACTATAAAATTAAAGGAGGTGTTAGACATGGCAGATGACACATTAATAGTAGCGAGCAAAGTTCGTGCTTACCTTAAGACTAAGGAAGCAATGATGTCTGGCGACCTCTTGGATGCTTTGAACAAGAAAGTCCAGGCTTTGCTAGATGATGCCGTTACACGATGTAAGGGCAACAAGCGCACAACCGTAAAGCCTCAAGATATTTAAATCTAGATATCTAACAAGAAGCCGGCTTAAATAGCCGGTTTTTTGTTGAAGCCACAACAATAACATTGACCTCGTTTCTTTAATAATTTATTATTGTTTTTCGCTCTTTTCCCATGTCTCCATTTCTTTGAGGAGGATTTTCATGGATACGAATAAGTGCCCGCATTGCGGAAGCGAGTCATTCGTGGGTTTAAGTGTCTGCGATCCTCATGTTTACAGAATCAGAACCCACCACTGGCCGGATGTTGAAAGGGTGTGCATTTGTCGCAAATGCTATGCCGTCCTTTCAAACACGGACTTGAGAAAGCTCGTTGATGCAAAGGGCAATACCCTTTTCAGCGTGCCTGACAAAGGTTTCTGTCTTATTGATCCCCAGGGAAACGTCGTAGAACACATTCAGCTTGCTTGACCTTAAGGAGGAATCATGGACGCGAAAAATTGTCCTTGTTGCGGCGGATCAGTGAGGAACGGACTAGGCTTTCTCTCTGTTTATCCTATCAAAAGCAAGCACTGGAGGAGGGTTCGAGAAGTCGTGGAGTGTCATCGTTGTCACGCGATACTCACCATATACACCTTAAAAAGACTCAAGGACAAAAAAGGCAACATGCTCTTCCGTGTGCCCGATAAGGGTTTTTGCCTCGTTGATCCAACAGGTCTTGTTGTTGAGGAGGTAATGAAGATGTAGTCACGCTTCTCCGGTATTAAGGAGAGATTCAATGAAATGTCCTTGTTGCGGCGGTCTGGTCAATACCGATGTCTGTTCAATCTTTTACTGGCAAATTAAAAGCAATCATTGGCCCGATCTGAGAGAGGTCTTTGAGTGCCGACGTTGTCACGCCGTATTTGCTCGATATGACCCCAAATTGATCAAAGATGAACTCGGCAATGCCCTCTTTCACATAAAAGATAAGGGCTTATGTCTAGTTCACGAGGCCGGTCACATTGTGGAATCAATCAGTTAATCCCAAAAGCATTGCGTTGGGATTTTTTAGTTTACTTTTCCACCCACTCCAGAAAATTGAGATTGCCCGCCTGCAACGCTATCGCGAAGCAATTGCGGGCAGGCTTCGTCAGTCGCTATGCTCCTTCCTCGCAAAGACGAAAGATACAATTACTTATTTTTTGTTAGATATTCCTGGGCAGACAAAGCGGCTGTACAGCCAGATCCTGCCGCAACAATAATTTGCTTGTCGCGAATGTCAGTTACATCCCCTGCCGCAAAAAATCCAGGAATATTAGTTTCCATTCCTTTTGAAACTTCAATTTCGTTTCCTTTGTTAAGCTTCAAGCCAAGCTCTTTAACTGGATCAATGATAGGAGAGGAGCCAATTTCCACAAAAATTCCTTTTACTGGGATTTCCTCTTTTTCTTTTGTATCCATGTTTTCAACCACCACTCCGGAAACAAATTTCCCGTCACCCTTAACTTCCATCGTGTTTCCACGATAAACAATTCTTAAATTGCTATTTTCTTTGGCTGCCTGCTCAAGTTGCTGAACGCTAATTTCGTCACCTTTTAATTTGTCGTTAATAGTCACGATTGTTACTTTACTTGCAATATTCATGAGCATTTGAGTCGCCTTCAACGCTGAGTTGGCGCCGCCGATAACGGCAACTTCTTTCCCTTTGTAAAGAGGCCCATCACAAGTGGCACAATAAGTGACTCCTTTATTTTTATACTCCTCTTCTCCTGGAATTCTTAACTTTATAGGTCTGCGTCCAGTTACGTAAATAACCGTCTTTGATAAATAAGTATCGCCTGACTCGTCTTCTACCTTAAAAAGGTTTCCTTCTTTAGAAATTTTTGAAACTAACACGTTTTTTAAACACGTTCCATCCTGGCAGTAATGCCTAATTTGCTCTTCAAATTTTGCTGACAGTTCAAAACCATTTGTTTTAACCATTCCGGGCCAATTCTCAATTTCGCCAGACACGAGTGTGGCTCCACCCAACTCCTGTCCCAAAAGAAGAGTACTGTAATTATTTCTAAAAGAGTAAATGGCAGCCGTAACTCCAGCTGGTCCTAAGCCCGCGACAATTACATCGAATGGTTTATCTTGATTCATTTTTCTTATATATCACTAAAAATTAAATTCCCAAAGCAGATTTGAAACCCTCTTCGTCAAAACCAATAATAATATGTTCTCCTTTTTCGTCAGAGATGACTGTTACCGGTACACCCATCTGGTGTGTCTTTTCAATCATTTCCTCAGCCGCGTCTTTATCGGTCGCGACATTCTTCTCGGTGTATTGAACATTGTTTTGGCTTAAAAATTCCTTAGTCATTTTGCAATAATGACAATAAGGGGTTGTGTAAATGGTTATGTTCATAGTTTTGTATGTGGTATAAATCTTACCTTAAAGATAAGGGACTGCTCGTAACATACATTATCAAAATTAGGCTGTCGAATGATCCGACCTATTGATCCTCTTGATTGAATAAAGCAACATCACAGTGAAGAAAATCGCTAGATATTGAGCTAAACTTAAACCCCAATATCTTGTAATGGAATAAGGCCAATCATCGGCTTTTAAGAAATCCAAAAGGAACCTGGCACCAAAAAACCAAGCCAATGAGATCAAGCCTATATTTCCTGGCGCTAATTTTTTTGCTTTTTCCACAGCAAGCACAAAAAGAAAACCCAATAAAGCAACCAGAGAAAGATAGAGGCCAATGTCATGTCTCAAGACTCCATCGAAGTTGGTTGCCAAAAAAAAGGAAGTTTGTTTGCCAATATGGTCATGTATTGCGAAACAACCAATGCGGCTTATTCCTTCCGCGAGCAACAATGCAGGACCAGCCACATCTAAAAACAGCGGTACGGACAATCTTTTAAGCCGCAGGAAAATTAGGCCAACAATGACTGCGGTTACAACTCCACCAAATTCAGATAGTCCTCCTAGATTAGGGTTTATGAAATTGCCAAGCCCAAGGTTGTTCGTTTCAGCAAGTGACAATAACCGTGAGCCTAAAAAACCAAACAGGACGACGTAAAATCCGGCATTAACAATTTCAACTTGCGGCACTTTGCCTTTTGCTCTATTAATGGCCACCATTGTTCCTAAAATGATTCCTAAGGCCACGAAAAAACCCCACACATGGATTGGTATTGAACCAATATGTATGTCTTTAAAAGGAATGTATGGGATCACTTTGCCTCTGTAAGCCCCACTTTTATTTTTTTCTGTACTCCGCCAGAAAGAACCAGCAGTTCTACCGTATCTCCAGGTTTTTTGTTTTGAACGACTTCTTGCAAAGGATGGTTTTCATCTATTTTTTGTCCGTCAGCCTCGAGAATGACTTCACCCTCCTTTAATCCAGCCTTTTCTGCTCCGCTTCCTGGGAGAATAGCCGATTCGTTGTTATTGCCTTTGACTATTACAGCCCCCTCCGAGACATCTAATTTAAGTTCATTTTTCACCCTGGAATCTATAAGCGCATATCTTACTCCCAGCACAGGACGCGTAATTTTGCCTTCACTTTGATAACTGGCGAGCGCCTTCGCCGCCTCGCTTGCTGGAATTGCAAAACCAATATTCTGAGCGCTCCCTGCCACCGCAGTGTTTACACCGATCGCTTCTCCGGATAAATCAAGCAGGGGTCCGCCAGAATTTCCTGGATTAATTGCAGCATCGGTTTGTATAACCTGATTCAAAACTTCTACTTCCCCGGTTAAGCTGTCCCCCGCCTGGACTTGTCTTCCCAGTCCAGAAATGACTCCAGAACTAACTGTGTTAGGAAACTCCCCAAGGGCATTTCCAATCGCAACCACTGTTTGTCCAACTTTTACATTATTGTTTTTTGCCAATGAAATAGTTGGCAGATTGGAACGATCCACTTTAATAATCGCTAAATCGAGAACGGGGTCTTGGGCAACAACTTTTCCTGGAATCCTATCCCCATTTTTGAAAATCACTTCGTATTGAGCATTCGTATCGCTAACAACGTGCTTGTTGGTAACTATTAAACCGTTCTTATCAACAACAAATCCCGAACCTCCCCCCACCTCCCGAGGCATCGGGGTTCCCGGCTGCTGGATTCGGAACTGAAATGGTCCAAAGAAACCATTATTAAACGGATCAAATGGAATTGCCTGCAAAGTTGCGACATTTTTTGTTATAACTATCGCGACTACGGCCGGGCTAGATTTTTCAACCACGTTAACAACAGGCTCACTGCTTAATTCCTTGGGAGGCAAAAGGTTTTTATTAATGTTTTGATTGTTTGAAAAACTAACTCCCCCTTTATTAATTACTCCGCCGCCGATAAGCCCGCCAACAAATCCTAGGAGGAGGGCTAATACTAGCAAAGAGTAATTTCTTTGATCTTTTGTATTATTTAGATTTCCATCCATGATTGGTTATTCTACTGCTTCCGCAGATGCGCCCGCAACCCTTCCCGCGTCGGCGTCATCCAGCAAGGACAAAGTCTCGCGTTCCCCACCGCCTTTGCTTGGGTGACCAAGTGTAACGCCTATAATTAATTTATTATCTTTCTTGGATTTTCTTCCCAACACAAGATTGTATAGCGCCTCATCTAAATATCCAGTTTTGCTTACAACAAATTCTTCCGGACAGCTCTCAAACAAGGTATTCGGATTTTTAATAATATGTTCCCTATGCGTGTTTTGAGTGACTATTTTGTAAGTTGATTTTGAAGCGGCATCAAAAATTATCGGGTACTTAGTAAAAACGTAACCAGCCAGTCTGGAGATGTCGTAAGCAGATCCCGTGTTCTCTGGCGACAAACCGCTTGTGTCAGCAAAATGGAGCGAATCCAGTTTAAGTTCTATCGCTTTCCGATTCATCTCCTCAACAAAATCCTTGTCAGATAAACCTGTCTTTTTTGCCAAGGCAATTGCAGCATTATTTGCTGATCCAGTTATGCTGGCATAAAGAAGGTCTCTGACTTTTACTGTTTCACTGTTTGGAACAATTCTTAAATTGCCACCGATCTTGTAATCTTCGGCAGAAATTGAGACTGATTCTTCCAGGTTTACTCTATGGTCTAAAGCAACCATGGCACTCATTAGTTTCGTGAGACTGGCTAGAGGGAAAGTGGCAAAAGCGTTTTGTTCAAGTATCACCTTGCCCGTATCAGCTTCGATAACGACTCCAGATCTCGAGCCAATCGGAATATTGCTGTTTTTAATTAATCCTGGCAATGAAAGAGGAACATCTTTCGGTAAAGTATCATTAAATTTTTCTTTTGGTTCTGAACCAATTGCCTTAGCAATATTCGTATCAGTTTCTTCATTTTCTTTTTTTGTTGAAAGTGAAGAAAAAATTCCCCAACCTACCCACAAAAAAACAACCGTTCCCAGGAACGCCGCTAAGAAAATCAGTCCGCGACGCATCTGTTAGGTTATTCTTCCCCGAATTCTTCTTCCTTATCTTCTTCGTCTTCCTCTACCGCAGGAACCCAAGAGGCATCGGAGTCTTCGCAAATGGAACAAACTGTAAAATCATCTTCACCTTCGAATTCAGAAATTTCTCCGCATGAAGAGCAAACATATTCTCCTGTTTTTGGAACCGAATCAGAGATTGAATATTCCGCCATTTTTTAATCCACTTAAGAATAATTTTTGTTGCAACCAGAATTTTTTCATATCAGGCAACTTCTAGCAAGTTTTACTTTCTGTTGCCGGTGAAAATCCTCGTGTTGCTTAGGTATAGTCATATAAAATACTCATATCTATAAAAAATGCAAATGACACTCTTCGGATTAATACAAAATGGTTGTCATCCCCGCGAAAGCGGGGATCCGCTAGTCGCTTAAAAATGTACAAACTTCGAAAATTAACCATCGTGTTCTGAACTTTAGTAACCAAACTATTTACTACGATTTATTGTTCAAAAAATCATAAAGGTAATAAAATTATTTTATGATAGACACAATACCGGTTCATCACCAATCAAGAGCTCTTTCAATTTTAAAAAAGGGAGATTTAATTGCCTTTCCTACTGGCACGAGTTACGGATTTGGCGTAAACGCTTTGGATAAGGCCGCTCTTCAAAAATTGTCAGACCTGAAAGGTCGCTCCGAAGAAAAAGCTTACAGCATACTTATCCCCAATAAACTTATCGACCAATTTGCTGAAGTGACACAAAAAGAAAAAACAGTATTAGAAAAATTTAAAGATCAGCCATTAACTATATTAGTAAAAGCTAAGGAGCCTTTAATGCATCTCGCAAAAGACGGCAAAGTTGGAGTTAGGACCTCTGATCATCCTTTTACCAAAGAATTGGTTGAACTTTTAGAATTCCCCATAACCGCGACTTCCGCCAATAAGGCAGGACTAGAGCCAGCATATTCAGTTGATGACTTAATAAAATCTTTTAAAGACGCTACTTTTATGGCCGTTGATGGAGGAATTCTCCCCAAAAAGAAACCTTCAACGGTTGCTCAGTTTGTAAATGAAAAATGGGAGTTGCTTCGCGAAGGAGATATAAAGCGAAAACAACTTGAGGACGCTGGGAACAATCCCTAATTCTATTTTTCGTTAGAAATCAAAGAATCAAAAACAAATCTAAAAGCCTTGTCGTCAAAAAATGGGGCTTCCGACGCGTAACTCATCTGTATTTCAATCAGCTTGTCATTTGGTAGTCGCACATAAGCAGAATCGTAAGTAAATAATCCTTCAACTCTTCGATAAACATTCGCGGAAAGACCCGCCTTGGTTTTGTATTCTTCCTTGCTCTTTGCAGAACGAGCATCATTTTCTTCAGCATTAGAATTTGAAACAAAAATTGAAATTGTGCGTCCTGGTAAGAATTGCGGCGCCTCGGTTGCAGCCCGGTCTCCTTGAAGTTGCTTTACTAGGGTTATGTAATCTTGTTCTTGTTTTTGAGTGCCTTTTGTTATGGTAAGCATTGTTGATTGGGGCGAATTTTCCTCGTCGAACTTATTCAGATCTTTTGCCACGCGATAACCCTCAGGAAGCTTGTATCTGAGACCACCTTTTTTGAATTCAATATATCCAATCAGGCTAACCGTGGGGGATGGAGATGCGGGAGTCGGACTAACAGTCGAGGAGGAGGTTGGCGTAGCGGACGCTTCAGACGAAGCTGAAGCGGAACTTTTAAATTCTTTTTGTGAGTCAGTATCTTTGTAAGAAGCGCCAATGATCGACAACAAAACAACAACAAGAACTCCTCCCGTAAGGACTCCTGCCAATCCCGAAAGGGTCATTCTTGCGTACTTTTTTTTCATGGCTAGATCTCTCCCTCGCCCTTCTCTCCGGAATTATTTACTTGAAATGTTTTCTCAATTTTCTTTACTTGGTTCTCCAATTCTTTAAGACGGTCTTTGCATTCTTTTGCGATTTTAAGTCCTTTCTCAAATTTTGGCAGATCGCGCTCTAAATCAATGTTGCCTGTTTCGAATTCGGCGACGATTTTTTCGAGCTCTTCGTACGATTTGGTGAAGTTAAATTGGGTTTTAGACATGTTTCATCAGTATTAACGATCGAGCTTATTGTACCACGAGCTAAAATTGTTTGTATTGCCTCCCCGTCCTTGATTTTTGAAGGGTCTTTGAGGATTTCACCTCGAGAACTCTTTGTTATGGAATACCCTCTTTCCAAAATTCTTGATGGATGAAGAGAATTTAGCACTCGTTCTGCTGAACTTATATTTTGAGAGTACGAAGCGATGGAGACTGACAGGCAATCGACAAGTAATTTTGCAGATCTCTCAGTTGAAATTAAGTTTTTCTCTATCAGGAAAAGGAATCTATTTCCTTGAGAAGACATCTGTTGAGCCAATAGCTGAACTTTTTCCATCATTTTTCTAACTGATTCCCTGAGGACATTAACCTTAAAATGGACTTCTCTTTCCTTGCTTCGAATTTCATTATTTATGGAAAAACTTAAAGTCTGTTCTAATCGAGAAATATCGCTTATAAGCCCTTCTCTAGTCGGAGTTAGAAGTTCAGCTGAATTAGAAGGGGTGGAACCGCGAAGATCGGCTGCCATGTCGGCCAAAGTAACATCTCTTTCATGTCCCACTCCCACAACCATTGGTATTCTGGACCGCGCAATTGCCCGAACAACTTCTTCATCATTAAAGGCATGCAGATCTTCTAAACTACCGCCGCCTCTGACTAGAACCAAGGCCTCTAGATCTGGAAATTTTTCGTTCATGTACTCGATTGCTTCTTTGATTTCTACTACCGCCTCCCTGCCTTGAACTGAAACATTCATGAAATTTATTTCAATTCCACCTCGCCTGGCTTTCAAAACTTTAAGAAAATCCGAATACGCAGCCGCGTCGGAAGAAGTGATTAAACCAATTTTTTCAGGAAATCTTGGAAGTTTTCTTTTTCTTTCTACGGAGAATAATCCTTCCGCTCCAAGTTTAGCTTTCAACAATTCAAAAGATCTTTTTAAAGCACCTTCGCCTGAAGGCTCGGCTGCCTCAACCTTTAATGTAAATCGTCCGTATTTGGGGTAGATATTAGGAACTCCCCAAATTCTTACTTTCATCCCTTCTTCAATTTTATTTTGAAGTTTGAAAGCCATAGCAAAACAATTAATCAGCGACTGATCATCTTTCAGTGCAAAATTCATCCATTTTCCCTGGGATATTCTCAACTCTGATATCTCACCTTCAACCCAAACAACCTGTTCCGATAAAAGTTCGTTTAGTTTAACAACGAATTCGGTGACTGAAAGAGGCTTGGCCTCAAATGAATTTATTTCCACGATTTTAATATTTCACCCAATGACAAATCAAACAAGCCTTTAAAAATATTTGATTTAAGCCTTAACTTGTTTTTTAGAAAAGAAGGCCAGATAAATAATCTCGACTATCCCGAAGGTATTTACTACCAGCATAACGATAAACCATATGGAATGGTTGTTCCTTGCGGATTTCCATAAGGCAAAACCCTTCCACACAATCGACCAAAGCAACAATAATAACATTAAGGACGACTTTTTAGGATCGTTTAAGAAGCTTGATAATGTGTTTATATCCATAGTTTAATTATCTATCCTTATAATATTTTAAGCAAATAAAAAACCGCCATGTGAGACTGACGCATTCTTGCGCAATTAGGTGAATCCGTTGTCTCACTATTGGCGGTTACGAGTTTCCAGACTCGCATGGCCGCGATGGTTTTACCATCCCCAGGAAGATCTTGATCAGTTTCGGCAATGGTCATTGACCTACCTACTGTTCGTTGATCCTACTGGCCTAGTCTGGGGAGGAGGTCCAGGGGTGTTTAGTTACCCATGTCCTTATCCTCCTTTTATCAAAAGAAACAACACTCTAGTAACCTTGGTGTGATCTTCCCCTTGCGGCTAAGAGGTTTTGATCCACCAAACTTTAACCTACTGGGTTAAAGCAGTAATATAATACTCATTTTACAGAAACCGTCAAGAATTTTTAGCAATTTAAAAAGACCCTGCCGATATTGAGACTTTCTGTCCTTGCGACAGAATTTGAGTGCAATTCGATTTGCGGTCTCGATATCGGATAGGGTCGTCGATCGTCGGCAGGTTCCATCCTTGTTCAACCTCTTTTCGAAAGTGGTTGTTCTACCAGCCGTCATTGCGGTAGATGGGTCGGGAAAAATTTAGTTTCCCATATAGTTCCTGCCTCCTAAAAACGAACATACTGCCGTGGTATCTTTTTGGTGCTCACAGCTATCGTCAGCTTCTCCTTTTCCTTTTATGTTGGCGCACCAACCAAAAGCACAAGCTTTTTGGCCATTGCACATTATACAACCCTACCCTTTTGTCAAGGGAAAACGGGTAGTTTTTACGGATTGTATTTTGCGGCTGCCTCCCAAGCTGCTTCAAAAACACTCTTGAAAGAATCAGCGATATCTTGATGTTCAATGAGCACCCCGATTATCTTCTTTCTGAATGATACTATGGATAATAGCGGCCCATGAACAGTGAATGAAGCGGTAATAGGAAGCTTCTCTGGAGGAATATATCGGCTTTCTCTAAGGGCTTTTATGTCATCTTCCTTTTTTCTATACCTGCCCTTACTGGATGTATAGATATTTCTAGAATAAATACCGGACTTTACGCGAACACCTCTTACGTCTTCTTCGTATTCATCAGATTCCGGCGGGAATAAAGTTTCAATCATGTCGTCGGCTTCTAAACCTAACACAGGTTCATTGCTAACTTCTATAAACTCTCTTTGCAGATTTTTAAGCCCCTCTTTACCTTCAAATAGCCTTATAGAAGGCCTTTCTTCTGAAAGAGCATAAATTGCCCTTAATTCAGGCAAAAGCTTTTGTAGGTTATCTCGTTGCTCTCTGGCTTGCCTTTCCCTGCGCCTAATAATCCCCTCTAAATCTTCTGGAGGAGATGAAATAAATACTGTCTTTTTTCCTATTAGCCCTTTCCTGACAAGTCCTTTTTTTATGAGGCTTTCAAGAACCACATAAGTTGTTGGACGAACGATTTTTGCTCTTTTGGCTATTGTTTGAACAGGAGCCTGACCAAGTTGAAGAAGCGCTAAATAAACTGCCGATTCTTTTTCAGCCAAACCAAGTCTTTCAAGAGACTGCTGCATGTCCATAACTTCCTCTTTTATCACAGATATTACTGATTGACAAGTGATCTAAGACACATAGCTAATTTGGCTGAATTCCCCAAAGAACCAAAACAGAATCATATTTTTTGTTGTTAATCAAAAATATTTTTTGATTCTTTCCGTTTATGTTCTTTTATAGGCGTCCACAAATATCAACACGTTGATTCCAAGAACTAAGACAATCACAAAGGCAACCAGCGCGTTTATTGAGGCATTTCTTGACGCAGGTATAACCAACGGATCCGCCGAAATGACTGAGAAGGTAAGGTTTTTCTGGCCTTCACTATTGAACTTACTTACTTTCTCTTTAGCGGCAATAACTACTTGGTTGGAGATATTCTCTGCCTCTTTTGAACTGGATGCCGAAAACTGAAGTTCGACTAACTGACCGGAAACCTTTCTTGTAGTGAATGCTTTTCCCAGTGCTCTTATAGATGGTTTTTTAAGAATACCGGCTTTTTCATAAACAGCGGAGACAAATTCTGGGGAATGAAGCCAGCCGGCAAAAGTTGACGCGAACAAATCAGTCGCCTGCAAAGCGTAATAGCCATCATACTCGTAATTATTACTAAGAGGTCTTTCCGGAATTGGAATTGTAAAGGAAATAGAAACATCCATGGTCCTAGGAAGTCTACTTGTGACAACGCCCGTAATTAGCCCCGTTAAAACTGCCAATATCAGTATAAACGAGAGGTTTTTCTTAAGAAGAGCGGCCAGAGATGTCATAGGATTTTACCTTACTCGTTACATATTTTTTTATCAATTCCGTAAAATTTTTCTTAAATTCACTTACATCAAAATTTAATGCGTGATTCCTGATGACTTCCGAATCAAATTTTTGAGTCAGCATTCTTTCAACTGCTTCCGCTAAGTTCTCGGATGACTGTTGAGAGAAAAATGTCCCGGTTTTGCCTTCAACTACAGTTTCAAGAGCACCGCCGCCGGCATAAGCCACAACCGGTCTTCCTGAAGCCGCAGCTTCAAGCGGAGTGATTCCAAAATCTTCTTCCTGAGGAAACACGAATCCCCGGCATTGAGCATACATCTTTCGAATTGCGTCGTCTGGCAAAAAACCATGAAATTTTATGGTTGGTCCGGCTATTTCTTTTAACCGAGATTCTTCAGGTCCCGTCCCCACAATATCTAACGGCAATTTTAGTTTGTTAAAAGCTTCAACCGCCAAGTCAATTCGTTTATATGACATCAATCGACTAACAACCAAAAAACGTTCTGAAACATTGGAGTCTGGCTTAAAAAGATCACAATTAACTGGAGGATAGACAACTTCAGAATCGCGTCCATAATATTTTTTTATTCTCTGGGAAACAAATTTTGAAATTGCCAAGAACTGATCAACTCGATCAGCGGCATAAGAATCCCAAAGTCGGACATATGTTAAGGCAAAAGGTATCAAAGACCTCATCCAATGAGGAACATTAAATTCCCTTACATATCTATGGCTGTCATCCCACACATATCTCATGGGAGTAAAACAGTATGAAATATGAATTGTATTCGGACCAGTTATCACACCTTTTCCGAAGGAGTGAGACGCAGAAATAACTAAGTCGTATTTTGACAAATCAAATTGTTCAACAACAACCGGCATAAATACTGGAAATAACCGATGCCGCGATCGCGCCATCGGAATTTTTTGCAGAAAACTGGTCCTAATCCTGCTTTGAGTAAATTTCCCAGATGTTATTTTCGGGTCATGCAATAAGGTATAAACAGGGGCATTAGGAAAAAGCTCCATCAATACTTCTAGTACCCTTTCAGCTCCTCCAAACTGATTCAAGTAATCATGCACAATCGCAACCCGCATGGAAGTATTCTACTGCGTCTGCGTAAAGACCCGCAATTTATTGCGCTTTAACAAATTGTAATTTTTTATACGGCTGATCTGTCCCAAAGAAGACGCCTCAAGGTTCTTAAGAAAACCTGTAGATCAAGTTTTGGATTCCACTGTTCAATATATTGAATATCAATGTTTGCTTCATCGTCGAAAGAGAGATCGGAACTTCCGCTAACTTGAGCAAGCCCCGTCATCCCGGGTTTAAGCGTGAATAATTTGAGATGTTCTTTTCTGTACTGACCAATTTCTTCAGGAAGGTGAGGACGTGGCCCAATAAGACTCATCTCATTCCTTATGACATTCCAAAGTTGCGGCAATTCATCGATTCTATATTTTCTCAAAATCCTTCCCACCCTTGTTATCCTTGGATCGTTTTTTATTTTAAATAATGGACCTGAACGTTCATTTAAATGCATCAATTCTTTTTTTCTTTCTTCGGCATCTTTCACCATGGTTCTGAATTTCACAATCCTGAATGTCTTTTGATTTCTGCCGACTCTTTTTTGTTTAAAGAAAATTGGACCTTCAGAGTCCCAAGAAATTATGCAGGCAATTATCGCAAAAAAGGGAGACAAGATTACAAGTCCGGCCACGGCGATAATTAGGTCAAAGGCCCTTTTGAAAACTCTTCCCCATCCATCAAGCGGAGTTCGACGCAATTCAACAATCGGAAAACCAGCCAAGGTTCTTGTTAGAACATTGGAGGTTCTTGTCGAATACAAATTCGGAACATATTTGTAATCTATTTTGTAATTTTCACAATAATCCAGAATTTCCAAGCTTTCTTGATTAGAAGCTTGCGGATCACATTGAATTATTTCATCAATACCGAAAGAGTCTCGAATCGCATTAAGTTTTTCCAAGTTAAAACTTTGCAATTGGCCGGTAACTTTATATCCAATTTTCTTAGTATCTTCAAATCTTGATATAAATTGCTTGCTTAAATCAGAAGAACCAATAAGGACAACACGATGAACTCCAATCCCATAACCGTATAAATAGACGCGAAAAATTCGGACTAACCTTCTAAACAAAGTTGCCAATATTATTGTGGCCAGCCACGCAGCAACCAAAATAAATCGTGACTCAAAATTTTGTGCCCTTAAAAACAACCAAATGATAATGCCTGCAGCACTCAAGCTTGTGCCCGCCAAAATTCTAGTGAACTCATCAATTCCCGGCCGATTTACTTGCATTGAATAAAGTCCCAACGCAGCAAAAACAATAATAGTAATTACTGCGGCCAAAGCAACAAGCCCCACATAAATATTAATTGGCAAATTTACTTCGAACAAAACAGGCCTAATAGCCCGCAACGAAGGACTTACACGAAGAGAGTACGCAAATATGCCCGCCAAGAAAACAGCCAAGAAATCCAAAGGCACCAGAATTGCGTCAAAAAATATTTCTGATCTTTTCATGAATATGGAGTGTGTTCCTTCTGATAATAATACAATTTATGCAGAAAAGGTACGCCACCTCCAATTGGCGGGTCTTTATTTAATAATAATGCTCCAGTGGAGGGTGACTATACGCCGGGTTCTGTGAAAACAAATTTTTTGGAGCAAAAATTTGTTAACGACGATCATCTATCTTGAGCGCGTGTTGCCACGCGCCTCTCCCAAAAATGGGAAGCTCGCTACCATGTTTGCGATTGCACCGGGAGGGGTTTGCCCCGATTCTTATCACTAGAGAATCGCGTGCGCTCTTACCGCACGATTTCACCCTTTCCTGATCCCTCGTGTTTAAACGTAGAACGTTTCACAGATGAGGGCCATCGGAGGTATGTTTCTGTTGCACTCTTAGTCCCGCAAAAGCGGGATCCCTGGCCTTACGGCCGGTTGGTGTTACCAACCACCCTTTTTAAAGATCGATTTGATCGAACTTTAGGTGCCCGGACGTTCCTCTCCCGCCTTTTGCATTCCTCGCTAAATAGCGTGGCGCTTGAGGCAAGAGCGATCATCTGTCACCCTCCGGATGAATAATATACTTCAATTTCTTGATTAAGTCAAATACTAAAGAATCCCCTTGAAAAACCTGATACGATATTGAACAAGCTCTTACTGTCATGAAGATATTATTAGTAAAAAGCTTTTCTAAGCTTACTTCTGTTGGCTATTTGGCAACTGGTCTAAAAAGCATTGGACATGAAGTTCATATTTTAGTTCCCAGACAGCACGTTGATTGTGAAAAAATGATGGAATTAGGCATTCCAGTTCACTTTATTGATATCTCCTTAAAACCATCACCCTTTAACATCATTAAAATATTTAAAATTGTTCTAAAATTTTCTGTATTACTAAATAAAAATTCTTATGATCTTATTAACTTAAACCTTCCAGAAGCAAGGCTATTTGGCCGAATATCTTCCTTATTTTCCCAAAGTGCTGTTGTTTCAGTAATAAGGGGTTTCGAAAACCATTACGAAAAGTATACAAATTTTATTGACGATGCCACAGTCACAGTAACAGACGCTGTGAAAAAATTTACCGTCTCAAACGGAGTTAATAGCGGTAAAATAGATGTAATCCATAATGCAATAGATCTGGAAACAACTGATAAGATTCCTCTAAATAAAAAGAAGCTTCATAAAGAACTTAATATAGATCCGAATATCAAAATAATCGGAATGGTTTCATATTTTTATGACCTTGATTCCAAGGGTCATAAAACTTTTCTTGACGCCGCAAGCATTGTTAGTAAAAAATTTAAATCCGTTAGGTTTGTGTTAGTGGGAGATGATTTTGGGAAAGGTCAATTTAAAAGCTATTATGAAAATTACTCAAACAAATTGGATATAAAAGATCTGGTTTATTTTCTAGGTGAAAGAAAAGATGTTTTTCAACTTATGGATTCCTTTTATATTCACGTTTTTCCAACCAAAAAAGAAGGATTTGGAATGGTTTTGATTGAAGCCATGGCCAGAAAAACGCCGAATGTAGTTTCCAAATTAGAAGCTCTCGAAGAAATTGTAGTTGATAAAGAAAGTTGTTTATTTTTTAGATCCGGTGACGCTGAAGACCTAGCACGACAGTTAGAACTTCTAATTGAAAACCCAGATATGTCTAAAAGAATAGGTGAAGCTGGGCGAGAAGTGCTAGAAAATCATTTTGATTCAAAAAAGATGGCTTACAAATATGAAGCGACATTTAGAAATGCAATTTCTAACAAATCTTTTAAAACTAAAGTAAAACAAATATTTAAATTATTCTTTAGCAGCTACTATTTTCTTTCTAATAAATTAATTACTAAACTTAAATTAAAACAAGCTTAATTTTTTGCGGCTCTTTCTTTTATGACTTTCGCGGGAACACCAACAGCAATCGAGTTTGAAGGTATATCCCTAATCACAACAGCTCCTGCCCCGATTATCGAACCATGACCAATTTTGACTCCGGGTATTAATACAGAATTGGCTCCTATCATTACATTATCTTCAATAATAACTTCTTTAAGCTTGACCGGAGTATCGATAATGTCTCTCGAAGTATCATCTCCGTTAAAACTGATTGAATATATTTTTACTCCTGAACCAATTCCCACTTTGTTTCCGATCTTTACCCCGCCTTCTCCATTAATTACTGAAAATGGCGCCACGTGAGAATTGTTTCCTATTTTTACATACCCTTTTGCACCCCCGTAGATTAAAACATTGTTGAACAATGTTACGTCGTTTTCAAGTTCGACTCTTTCTGGAGAAAAGATTTTTACGCCTGGATAGATATAAACACTTTTCCCAATTTTTTTTAACTTTAGTTTATACCAGTACCCTTTTAACAGAGGATACAATTTTTTAGAATTTTTAATCCTAAATAAAAAACTTTTCAATTTTTTCAACAACATAATTCATTTTATTTTTACTAAAATCGCAAAAGAAAGGAAGACTTAATACCCTATTAGACAAATCCTCAGCCACAGGAAATTCACTTGCAGTATATCCGAATTTTTTTCTGTAAAAAGACGTCAGATGAACCGGCAAAAAATATATCTTCGTGTTTATTCCGTTAACTTTTAAATATTCTCTTAACTTTTCTCTTGTGCCTTTATTCTTAACTTTTATAGTATAAAGCTGAAAAACCGATTTATACCCCAAAGGTTCACGAGGGATTTCGATTTCTTCAATTTTACTCAATTTATTAGATAAATATAAAGCGTTTTCGCGACGTTTCTTGTTGATCTTGTTAATTTTTTTAAGCTGTACCCTTGCAATCGCTGCCAATATATTAGACATTCGAAAATTGTATCCAAGAGCGACATAATCCTCCCCTGATTTTCCATGAGAACGTATTAATTTTGCCTTTTCAAAAACCTCTTTTGAATTTGTGGAGATAAGACCGCCTTCTCCGGAAGTAATATTTTTATTTGCGCATAGACTGAACGCAGAAGAATCCCCAAAAGTTCCCGTTTTTTGTTTGCCTATAGAAGCCCCTAGAGCTTCAGCGGAATCTTCAATCAAGATAAGTTTTTTTCTTTTAGCAATATCTTTTATCTCTTTAATTTGGCATGCCATTCCTCCGTAATGAATAGGCATAATAACTTTTGTTTTGTCGGTAATCGAGCTCGTAATTTTTTGGGGATCTATGCCATAAGTAAGAGGTTCTATATCAACAAAAACCGGCTTGGCACCAACAAACAACGCAGCATTGACTGTTGCAATGAAAGTAAAAGGGGTAGTAATTACTTCGTCGCCTGGACCCAATCCATAAGCGAGGAGCAAAGCATGAAGAGCTGACGTACCAGAATTAAAAGCCAAAGAAAATTTTGCACCCATATAAGTGTTAAAATCATCCTCGAGTTTTTTTACTTCCTTTCCTTCACCAGACCAAGCTCCGCTTTTAATTACCCTTTTTACCGCCGCTATCTCGGAATTTGTATGGTGAATATCAAACAGAGGAATATTTTTCATAACTTTTATTTTCAAATCTGTTTAATAATTCATAATACAAATTCTCCATCCGTTCCATATGCTTATAATAATCTGCTCCGTGTTTTACAAGATTCCAATTGCGTTCCCTAATTAAATTGATTTCTTTATTTTTCTTCAAAGCTTTTATGATTGAAGCAGCCAAAGCATTTACGTCTCTAACCGGAACCAAAAATCCATTCTCCCCATCCTTAATCCATTCTCTAGTAGCCGGCAAATCACTTACCACAGGTATAACTCCGCAAGCCATGGCCTCCAACAGAGAGATAGACATGCTGTCAAAAGAAGGAACCGAAACAAAAACATCTGCCGCTCTGTAGTATTTCGGCATTTCTTTATATTCAACCTTTTCAATAAATCTAACCGATTCTTCAATTTTAAGTTCTTTTACTAAGTTATTAATTCGTCTTGTCTCGTAACCTTGATAATTTTTTAAAATTAATTTTGATTCCGGAACTTCTTTAAGAACTACCGAAAAGGCTCTGACTATAATATCTATGTTGTATAGCGGTCTGAATTGTCTAACACTAATTATTACTGGGTCACCGTCAGATAAATTTAATTCCTTTTTTACTATTGAATTGTCTACAAATTGATTAAATTTATTCAAATCAACGCCCCAATGAACAATATAATTATTTAGCGAAGAAGCACCCAATTTTATGGTCTCTTGTCTTAAATCTCCTGAATCAGATGTTATTAAATCAGCCTTTTTAAGAGCATATTCCACTTCTGTCTTTAATCTTTTAGAATTTTCATGATTTGCAGTATCTATTGATCCCCAGGCTGTTATTGCAAAAGGATGGAAACCAGTATTGGCTCCCAACCAACCCCAGTAAGGAGCTACGTGAGAATGCAAAATATCGGGTTTAATCCTTTTTAATAATAAATTTAACCTTTTCATTCTTATCTTAAAGTAAATTTTATTTAGATATTTTCTTAATTTTTCTTCTCCTCTATAAGATAAATCATGCAAGATTACGTCCTTTAATTCAGGACAATCCCTCGGGTTATCTGAAATCAAATGTACTTCATGTCCTTTATCAGCAAAATATTTTAACCATCTGTGTGTGTGTACGGAATCCCAGAAAGCAAGATAGCAAATTTTCATTTCTTTATTTCCTGAAAATACTCTCCGCCCCGAAAGAGTAATTTGCTTCGTTAAACTCAAAATGGTTTCCGACATCAAACCAATTGTTATTGTTCAAGTAAACTCCCACCTTTTTCTTTTTTTGTAGTACTCTTTTTACCAAATCAGGAAAATCTAATTTTTTATTTTTACTTACAAACTTTAAAACTTCCGGTTCTAAAACATAAATTCCCATGTTTACCAAAAAATCTAACGTTGGTTTTTCTTGCATGCTTATTAATTCCTTATTTCCATTAATTTGAATAACACCATAATTTATTTTGGTTTCTTTTTCACATGCCGCCATTGTTAAGATGTTTTTGCTCTTCTTGTGAAATTTAACCATATTTTTGAAGTTCAAGTTGCTTAAAATATCGGCATTCATAACAAGGAATGTTTGATTTAGATCCTTTACAAGAGAAAGCGGCCCGGCCGTCCCAAGAGGTTTATTTTCTTTTATATAAGTTAATTTAATATTTTGTGGTATTTTCGCGACATTAAAATATGCTTTGATAATGTCTGATAGATAACCAACGGACACCACAATCTCATCAATTTCATAAAAAGAAAGTTGCTTAATAAGTATCTCGAGAATTGGTTTTCCTTTTACGGGAAGCATTGGTTTTGGGAAAACTTCCGTATAGGGAGCCAACCTTGTTCCCTTCCCTCCAGCCAAAATTACGGCTTTCATCATGTTCCTTAAAAGTTATAAATATCTTTCTTAAAAGAATCCAGATTATTTTTAACCCAATCGATAGTTAGCCCAAGACCTTCATCAAGAGTGACTTTGGGTTTCCACCCTAATATATTTTTTGCCTTTGTATTGTCACAAAGTAATCTGTTTACCTCACTATTCCTGGGCCTGACTCTTCCCTTGTCTTGAATTACATTAATTTTAATACCCAATATAGAGGAAATTTTTGAGACCAGATCTCCAATAGAAATTTCAAAATTGGAACCTATATTCACTACTTCGCCAATGGCATTTTCAGATTCCGCGACTTTTATGAATCCTTTAATAGTATCTTTTACATAAGTAAAATCTCTTGTCGGCTTTAATGAACCCAAAATGATTTTTTTATTAACTAAAGCTTGAGAAATTATAGCTGGAATAACAGCTCGTGCTGATTGACGTGGGCCGTAAGTGTTAAAAGGACGAATGGTCGCTATAGGTAATCCGAAAGAACGGTAATAACTTTCGGATATTTTATCAGCGGCAATTTTACTTGCTGAATAAGGTGATTGAGCGCACAGGGGATGTTTTTCATCTATGGGGACATAATTAGCGCTCCCGTAAACTTCACTTGTAGACGTATGTATTATTTTTTTTATACCCCCATTTTTTCTCGCTGCATTTAATACATTCAAAGTACCTTGTACATTTGTGTTGATAACATCAGAAGGATTTTCATACGAATAAGGAATCGAAATTATGGCTCCTAAGTGAAATATTACGTCTGTTTTCTCCACTGCCCTATTTACACTCTCAAAATCTTTGAGATCTCCTTTGATCACATTAATTTTGGACTTAATTAAATTACTTAATTGTTCAATCATTCCGTACTCACTCCGTGAATTGTATTTCACAAAAACGCCAACCTTGGCACCAGCTTTTACCAAGCTTTCTGTTAAATGACTTCCAATAAAACCGCCCGCTCCGGTAATTAACACATTCTGACCTTTAAGATTCATATAATTGCAATGTATACCACACTTTTGGTAGATTTTAACAATTTATTCTTTTTTGCGCGCGCAGAAATTAACTATGATTGTTTTATCCTATGCCTGATCTAAAGCCTTGTTTACCAACTTGTCCGCTTTTTTATTTTGTTCACGAGCAATTGATGTAAAGCTTACAGCGGCATAATTCTTCTTTTCTTTGATAATTTCATTAGCCAGATACGCCAGCTTCGGATCTTTAATTCGATATTCACCGTTTAATTGCCTTACGACCAATTCGCTGTCGAGAAAGCATTCCGCTTCACTTGCTCCGTTTGCTAACGCGACTTGTAGCGCTTTAAGAATTGCCTTGTATTCTGCAACATTATTCGTTGTCTCTCCAATTTTTTCCGAAACTTCAATAATTTTTTGAGTTTCCAGAAACTCAATTACAGCTCCAATACCAGCTGGTCCCGGGTTACCTCGCGCCCCACCGTCCGAATGTATAACTACTTTCATATAATGATTTTTTCCTTGATTTCTTCGTGAATTTTCATGTCTTTCAGGTGTAAGTCTACCCTAGTTCTTGATCTATATCTATCAAGTTTTATTTCCGCCACCACGTCAACGCGAGAGCCCGCTTCTGGCAAATCATATTCTCCCCAATGGAAGAAAACTCCCGTAAGATTACCCTGCGCAAGAGGATGGGAAAAAAGAAACCTCATATGTTCCTTTTTTGCTCCCATACTTTGTATCTCTATAATTTCCAGATCTTCTAATAAAATTGTCGGCCTTTCGTTTCCTTCGCCATGCGGTTCCAACTGCTCAAGTTTTTCAGCAAGGGTGATATTTATCATATGAGGAAAAATCGAGCATTCATAATTTACAGATAATGATTCTTTCGTAGGAACTTTTACTTTTTCAAAATATGACTTTATTTCCGAAAGTTTTTCCAGGCTAAAAGAAAATCCTCCAGCTTCGGAATGCCCTCCGTATTTACTGAAAATTTTCTTTAAGCCAGATAGCGTTTCAGCAATATTTATTGTCCCATTTCCGCGCATAGATCCTACGCAATCTTGCTTTTCGGTACTAATAGCCACTGCAGGTCTATTCAATTCATCCGATATTTTTCCGGCTAAAATCCCCAATATTCCTGCCGGCCAATTTCCATCCATGCATATTATGTCAGGAAGAGGCATGGAACGCGTTAATTTTTCGTGAATCTCTTTGACTGCCCGATCGGTTACCGATTTTCTTTGATTATTAAGATTCTCTAATTCCAAAGCAATTTTCTGAGCTTCTAAAACATCTTTTGAAACAAGAAGTTTAAACGCGATATCGGGGTGAGACATTCTGCCAGCCGCATTTAATTTTGGAATAATTCGAAAAGTTACTGTGTCGGCATTTATAGAATCCCTGCTAATCCTGGAATTTATCAAAAGTGAACGCAAACCAGGACGACGCGTATCCCTAATAACTCTCAAACCCCAAATTACTATTAATCGATTCTCATCTGTTAACGGAACCCTATCAGCTAAGGTTCCCAATGCGGCCAAATCTAACAACCATTTTGCTTCGTCTTCCCTCCCGAACTCTTTCAAAAGAAACGAAGCAAACTTGTAAGCGAGCCCTGCTGCACAAAATTTTGTAAATGGATATTTATTGTCGGGACGTTCGGGATTAACAACTAGAGCTCCTTTGGGTAATTGCATTCCTTCCCGTAATTGATGACCGCCTTCGCGGGGTCCCGCTTGTAAGTGGTGATGATCTATGACAATAACATCCACCTTCTTCTTTTTAGCCAATGCAATCGCTTCAAAAGCGCTCGTACCATTATCAATCGCTATTACAAGTTTAGCGGGCGGAACAACTTTTTCGACGGTTTTTTCTGAGAGACCATATCCATCATCTTCCCGATGAGGCAAAAACACTTCAGTTTTGATGCCTAAAATTTGAAATGCTTCAAAAAGGATTGCCGTCGAAGTTATCCCATCTGCGTCATAATCTCCGCAAATAACAACGGGCTCATCATTCGCTTTCGCCCGCGAAACCCTCTCTATCGATTTTGAAAAATCAGGAAATAATCGAGAATCATTTCTTTCAAAAGCGGTTGCAAAAAATTTCTGAGGATCGATATTCCGATTTTCAAGTAAAACTGAAATGAGCTCTTCTATAGAGTCTAATTTTCTATCAGTTAAACCATGCCAAGAATATCTTTGAATCCCCATGACATCAGTAAAATATTAGTGTCGAAGGGAGTCCAAACCCTTGTAAACAGCTTTTTCGCCTAATTCAGATTCGATCCTTAAAAGACGATTATATTTTTCAACCCGCTCGCTTCTCGACAGACTTCCGGTCTTAATTTGCCCTGAATTTGCGGCAACTGAAAGATCGGCGATAAAGGTGTCTGCTGTTTCACCAGAACGATGGGAAATAATAACTCCGTAATCATTCTCTTGAGCCAACTTTATAGTTTGTAAGGTTTCAGACAAACTTCCGATTTGGTTCACTTTTACAAGGATTGCCGTCGCTGCCTTTTGTTCAATTCCTTTTCTCAGTCTTTCAACATTTGTGACAAAAAAATCATCACCAACAATCTGTACTCCATCGGTTCTTAGTTTTTCAGTTCCCGCAGTCCACCCTTCCCAATCATCTTCAAAAAGAGGATCCTCTAAAGTCTTGATTGGATAAGTTTTCGCCCATTCCTTAAACAACGATAAAAGCTGTTCCCTCGAAAGCTTTACACTCGGTGCCATCAAAACATAAGCGTTTTCATTTTTATCATAGAATTCTGAAGCAGCGGCATCTACTCCAAAAACGACTTGTTTTCCCGGTTCATAACCGGCACTTTCTAACGCCTTAGTCAAAAAAGAAAAAACTTCATCATTTCTTTGGAGATGAGGAGCGAATCCTCCTTCATCACCGACGCCAATTGAATGTCCGCTCTTCTTAAGAAGCGAAGCTAGCGCGTGAAATATCTCTGAGCCGTATCTTAAAGCTTCTTTAAAGCTACTTGCTCCTACCGGCATTACCATAAACTCTTGCAAATCCAATCCTGAATCCGCATGCTTTCCCCCGTTAACCACATTCATCATCGGGGTCGGAATAACATATTCATCACTTTGGATGCCTGCCAGTCTTCTTAAATATTCATAAAGTGGAAGTTTAGCGGATATTGCAGCGGCTCTTGCGACAGCCATGGAAGTTCCCAAAATTGCATTAGCTCCCAACTTGGATTTGTTGGGGGTGCCGTCAACGTCAAGCATTTTCTTATCGACATCATTTTGATTCTCGGCTTCCATTCCTTGTAAAGCTTCGTTGATTGCATTATTTACGTTTTCAACCGCTTTTTGAACGCCTTTGCCCTGATATCTGGACTCGTCGCCATCTCTCAGTTCAAGTGCTTCGTGTGTCCCAGTAGATGCGCCAGAAGGTACCGATGCCTCACCGATACTTCCGTCATCTAATAAAACGCTTACCTGAACTGTCGGGTTCCCTCTGGAATCCAATATTTCATACCCCTGAATTTTTTTGATTGTAGACATATAGCTAAATGATAACACACGTGTTATTCGTTATCCCAACCTCGTTTTTAAGAGAATTTAAAGATAAAGAGCTTCAACGGCTGGCATCTCGCTTCCTTCTAAGAAAGCGATCATTGCACCACCGCCAGTAGAAACATGGGCGAATCCTTCTAAGTATCCCATTTTGTATAAAGCTGAAACTGTATCTCCACCGCCAACAACTGAATAGACTCCTGCCGCCCTTACACACTCAGAAAAAGATTTTGTACCTTCTTGAAAATCAGGCAGTTCAACTTTACCCATGGGACCATTCCAAACTAAAGTCTCAGCCTGGCTAACAATATTGCAATAAGAGGAAACTGTTCTTGGGCCTATATCGTAAATAATGTCGCCATCGATCACTTCTTCAATGGGCAAAATTAATGGCTTATCCTCTCGCTGCACTCGAACATCTACTGGCACGTAAATTTTAGCCTCATACTCTTTCCATAATTCCTCTACCATTTTTAACATATTCGGCTCAGAAATAGAGCTGCCGATTTTTAGTCCTTGTCCCCAAAGAAACATGTTGCCTATTCCGCCACCGGTAATCAAATAATCAATTTTAGGCAGAAGATTTTTGAGCAAGTTAATTTTAGTTTCAATTTTTGCCCCGCTAACGGCTGCCACTACTGGACGTTTAGGGTTAACCAAAACCAACTCCAATGACTCAATTTCTTTTGCAAACTGATAACCAGCATAACTTGGGATAAATTCTGTGACTCCGTAAGTCGAAGAATGAGCCCTGTGAGCAACAGCAAAAGACTCGTTGATAAAAATTTCTCCTAACGCCGCAAGCTCTTGTGAAAAAGTCGGATCATTTTGTTCCTCTCTGGGATCGAATCTCAAGTTTTCCAGAAAAACAATTTCACCTTCTTTTAGACTTTCTACCTTGCTTCTGGTCTCATTGCCCACAATATTATCAAGGACAGGAATATTTATTCCTAGATACTCCGACATTTTATTGGCAATTGGTTTGATACTTAAACTCTCAACTTTTTTTCCTCCAGGCCTGCCAACATGCCCCATTAATACGATCTTAGCGCCTCTGGATTGTGCATCCTTAACTGTGTCTAGGCTTTTTAAAAGTCGAAAATCATCTCCTGGTTCGATTTGGCCCCTTGCGTCAAAAGAAACATCCGAATCAATGCGGATTAGAACTCTTTTCCCTTTCACCTCAATGTCTGCTCCAAACTTTCTTAATGACTTCATTCTTGGGAAATTATGACCCCATCGCGACCGCTTGTTCTACTAACCTATTTGAATAACCCCACTCGTTGTCATACCAGGCGACAACCTTAACGAGATTTCCGGAAACCACATTAGTTAATTCTGTATCAATAATGCATGAATGAGGGTCGCCAATAAAATCACTGGAAACCGCCGGTTCTTCGGTAACTGCCACAATTCCTTTGTACAGAGGATTATCTTGTGCCTTTTTAAACACCTCATTAACCTCTTCTTTTGTTGTATTTTTCTTAGTTAAGATCGTAAAGTCAGCCAAGGATACGACAGCAACGGGCACTCTTATAGACAACCCGTCAAACTTACCTTCCATTGAAGGCAAAACCTGAATGGTGGCTTTCGCAGCTCCAGTTGAAGTTGGCACGATATTATAAGGCGCTGACCTTCCTCTCCGCCAATCTTTGCACGGACTATCAAATAAATTTTGGGTTGAAGTCATAGCGTGGGTGGTTGTCATCATTGCTTTTTCTATTCCGAATACTTCATCCATGATAGCGGCAATGGGGGTAATGCAATTTGTGGTACAAGATCCATTTGCAATTATATCTTGATTGGTTAGCTTGTCCTCGTTTACTCCCAACAAAATAGTATCAACATCTTTACTTTCAGTTGGAGCCGAAATTAAAACTCTTTTGGCACCTGCATCTAAGTGCGCTTTTGCTTTTTCTCGAGTAGTAAAAAAACCCGTGCTTTCAATAACCGTGTTTACTTCCAAATCCTTCCACGGAAGCTTTGAAGGATCTTTTTCCGCAAAGACTGGAATTGTCTTTCCTGCAACCACAAGATTATTTCCATCAACTTGAACATCTCTTCCATAGTGTCCATAAGTAGTATCGTATTTTAACAAATGGGCTAAGTTTTTGGGATCAGTCAGATCATTGATGGCGGCCACTTCTAACTCGGGTTTTTCGAAAGCGATCTTGAAAGCCGCTCGGCCAATTCGACCAAACCCGTTGATTGCAATTTTTGTAGACATGCTGAAATTATACTACTCGTGAAGTTCTGATGACAAAGCCCTCGGGAACCTTGAAGTAAAGAAATTGCCAGCTTGATGTCTTTTGGCGATTGACGCCAAGCGATAAAAAGCATACGATATTACGTTCTTTCAGTTTCCTTTAGGAAAAGGAGTTCTTGAATGCTAGTTTTAGGACGGAACCAAGGGGAAGGAATTTGGATCGGAAACAAAATTCGGATCGTGATCGTTCGAATTAGTACCAACGGAAAGGTGAGTTTGGGAATAGAGGCTCCGCCAGAAGTAATTGTTTTGAGGGAAGAGCTTCTTGAAAAAACTCCCGACAATAAAAAAGAAGCCGCTTGAATCAACACCCAGCGCCACCAGCGCTGGTTTTTATGCTTTATTTTTGCTTCCTAAAACTTCTACTTTTCGTTCGACGATTTCTTTAACGGCGTCTCTTGCTGGAGACAAAATCTTTCTTGGGTCAATCAGGTCTTTTAGGTCTTCATGAACCAAACCTTCATGAAAAGCTTCTCGCAATTCTGTGTCGATATTAACCTTAGCCACTCCTAGAGCCAAGGATTGGCTTATTTGATCTTCAGGGACACCAGAAGCTCCATGTAGTACTAATGGAATTCTTACAGCTTTGTGTATTTCAGCCAGTAATTCAAAACGGATCTTCTCTTCACCCCTAAATGCTCCATGCATAGTACCAACAGAAACAGCTAAAGCGTTCACACCCGTCCTTTTAACAAACTCGACAGCTTCAGTGGGGTCAGTAAATTTTTCGTGACCACGACCGTCTACGTTTTTTATCATTCCTTCTTTGCCAGCAATCGCACCAAGTTCACCTTCAACCCAAACTCCGTTTTCCTTAGCAAGATCAACAACTTGCTTGGTAAGAGCTATATTTTCTTCGAAAGGAAAAGCGGACCCATCAATCATGACAGACATATATCCTGCTTCGATACACTGCTGAGCTACCTCAAACGTCTTTCCGTGATCCAAATGAAGAACTAAAGGAACGCTAACCGTCTCGGCCACGGAATCGACTATCTCTTTTATCGTTTCTAAACCAGCGTATTCGATAGTTCCTTCTGAGGTTTGGATTATCCCGGGCGACTTTGTATTTTCTAAAGCCCAGCAGATTGCCTGCGTGATCTCCAAGTTGGAAGTATTAAACGCCCCCAAAGCCCAGTGCTCAGAAAACGCTCTATCAAATAATTCTTTGGGATTTACGAGCGGCATTTTTCTATCTCTCTGATTATACCTGAAAACTCCGAAGGCTTTGTGGAAGCGCCTCCGACCAATACTCCGTCAACTCCCGGTTCTGAAACAAAGGCAGCTGCTGACTTTGAAGTAACACTCCCGCCGTACAATACTCTAATTTTCTCGGCGTATTTCCCATTTTCATGGGCGATTTTTCTGATCAACCCGGCCATTTCCGCCACTTCTTGTGCTTCTGGTTGAGAAGCCAATTCTCCAAGTGCCGGAGCAATTGCCCAAACCGGTTCGTAACAGAAAATAATTCTTGAAAAATCAATATAAGAAAGATTTTCCATAACTTTCGAAACTTGTCTTTTAATGACCTCAATTGTTCCTCCCTTTTGTCTTTCTTGAAAGGTTTCCCCGACACAAATAATAGGATGAATACCCCCTTTTAACGCTAACTTCGCCTTAACTGAAATCATTTCATCAGAATCACCGTGATTCTTTCTTCTTTCAGAATGTCCAACTATTACGTATTTCGCGAGTCCTTGTATTTCCGACACAGAAACGTCCCCGGTGTATGCTCCGTTTTCTTCATGATGGATGTCCTGAGCGCCAACCGAAATTTTTGTATCAGCAAATATTGAGGCTATTTCAGAAATAATCGGGTATGAAGGGCATAAAACTATATCCATTTTTTCAGCTTGTTTAGTAAGAATTTTCGCAAGACTATTCGCAACTTGAAGAGACGCGGTTCTGCTTAAATACATTTTCCAGTTAGCTACCACCATTAATTTGTTATCGTTTATCATGGACTTTAATTAATTTTTGATCTTAAATATGCCGCCGCTTCTTCCGGAATTGCGACAGAAATTTCCACACCAGTGGCTATTTCAAAACCTCCCCAAACGTTTAGTCTTGGAAGAATTTGAGCATGCCAATGAAAGTGAGAAAATTCGTCTTTGGGGTAAATAGATCCCATGTCGTCACAAGGCGGAGAGTAAAAATAAATATTATATGGAGGATCATTAAAACCTTTATGTAATGCTTTCAAGGCTGTTTGTGTGGCATCAACAAATAGGGGGATGTCATCGTCACTTAATTTTTCAAATCCCTCTGAGTGTTCTTTGGGCAAAACCCACTGTTCGTAGGGTTCTCTTGGGGTAAATGGACAAATTACAATGAACTTTTCATTTTCGTACACAACGCGAATCTTTTCCTTTTTTTCATATTCTATTATGTCGCAATAAGCGCAGCTTTGGTGTTTTTTAAAATATCTTTCGGCTCCAAGAAATAAATCCAAAACTTCATCGGTTGGCAGAATGGGAATAGCGAAAATTTGAGAATGGGGATGTTCAACCGAACCGCCAGCTTCCCGTCCGTGATTTTGAATTATTTGGATATAGTTTACGGCTTTCTCATTTGCTAATTCACGATATCTTTCAAGCAGCGCTTTTATGTACAAGATTGCATCTTCCTTTTTGGCGCGACTCAAATCACCGTCGTGGTCTTTCGGAATGACAACCTCATGAAAACCAACGCCGTCCATAACCCGGTATAATCCTACTTTCCTATCTCTTATTTTGTCGCTTTGCACAAAGGCGGGGAATTTATTTGGAAACGATCTAACGCGCCAATCTTTTTCATTGGGAAGAATTAAAGTGTCTGGCGCTTGAGGATATTTTTTCAGATTGCAAAAGGGACAGTCATCGACATATTTGGGGAGCTTGGGCTTTTTGTCTTTGCTTCTCTTGAAATCGGACGGTCTTTTTGCCCTACCCGAGGCAATTACTACCCATTTTTCCGTTACTGGATCCTGCCTTAATTCTGACCCCAAATTTTCACTTGTCATAAACTCCTTTCCGAAGATTACGTCTAATTCTAAAAACTTCTCCCAAAACCTCCAAGTATGCTTTTGCGGAAACTTTGCTATTTGGGTCATTAATCCAAGTAATTGGCGCTTCTTTAATTTTATAGTGTAAGTGAAGACCTACAGCCAACATTTCGATGTCAAAACCCCAACGGTCTATTGTTAACTTTGGAAAAATATCTTCGCTTGCCCTAGCCGTTAAAATCTTAAATCCCGCCTGAGTATCATAAATTCCCGGCACGGCCAGCGACCTAATTAAAATATTTCCCAAGTCACCTGCGATCTCTTTGTACCAAGCCTGATGAACCGCAACATCGGAGGTCTTTAAGTGTCTTGAACCGATAACGATGTCATAACCCTGCCTTAAAAAAACTGAAAGCCTGTCAAAATGATCTATGGTGGTGGAATTATCCGCATCCATAAATAAACGGAAATTACCTCTTGCTTCTAACATGCCAAATCTAACAGCGTACCCTTTTCCACGATTTGCTTTATCTGGATACTGAATGACTTCATATCGCAAAATATTATCGAGCTTTATCGAAGAAGCTTTTTCCTTTACTAAATTAACGGTCTCGTCTTTAGAGCCGTCATCAACTACTAAAATTTCCGAGGTGAAATTTTGCTTTGCCAAGTAATTAACCACTTCATCAAGCGTCCGAGGAATTCTTTTTTCTTCGTTATAAGCCGGAATTACGACTGATAAATGAGGTTTTTCTTCTGTTGCTTCCATATTGAAAATATACCATAAAAATTGGCTTTGACGCCTATTTTAGGGATTGCTTCGCCTTGCTCGCCATGACTAAACGTCTAGACTTCAGCGGTTTTTATCTAACCAGGTTTGGAGCAATAATTTTGCTGCTTCCGCATCAATTTGAGTTCCTCGAATCTTACTTTGTTGCAAACTGGATTTTGTGGAAAAGCGTTCGTCTAAATAGTTTACCTTAATACCGGTTGCCGAGATTTTCTCACCAAATTCTCTGACTTTTAAAGCCTGCTTGTTTTCTTCTCCGCTCAAACTGATTGGCAAACCCAAAACAATTTCTTCAACATTCTCTTTTTTAATTATTTCAGAAATTTTTGAGATCGCTTCCGATTCTGGAACGGCTGGGATAACATCAAAAGCTAAAGAATATTTTTTTTCTTCATCTGTAATGGCAAGACCAATGCGAGCGTCCCCGTGATCGATGGCTAAGATTTTTGACATTTAAATTTTAGTTAAGACACGAACGCCATCCGGCACAACAGCCATCGTATATTCTTCGTGAGCAGCTAATTTTCTGTCTTTTGTAAGAACGGTCCAATTATCATCCGCGACTTCGATTTCATAACTTCCCTCAACCAACATTGGCTCGATCGCAATTACTGATCCCATGGGAATTTCGATACCTTCGCCTTTTCTTCCGTAGTTCGGAAGATTTGGGAACTCGTGTATTTCATAGCCGACTCCGTGTCCAACTAAATCGCGAACTATTCCAAAACCAGCTTTTTCAGCAACTGCTTGAACGGCTGCTCCTATGTCCCCCGTACGAACACCAGGTTTCACAACCTTTACAGCGGCTTCTAAGGATTCCTTAGTAACTTCAATCAATCTGCGAGTCGTTTCTGAGACATTTCCAATAGAAACCGTGGTTGCTGTATCAGTATATAAACCATCGTACTCGCAACCAATGTCAAAACTTACGAGATCTCCTTCCTTAAATGGTGTATCGTTTGGAATCCCATGAACCACAGCACTATTAACTGAAATACAAAGAGTGGCTGGGAATGCATCTTTTGGATCTCCCGAAGGAGAATATCCTTTAAAAGCCGGCTTAGCACCTTTGGCCAGTAATCTTCTCTCAGCTTCTGCGTCAAGTTCCTTGCCCGTAACGCCGGGCTTGGCCATACCTGCAACTTGTTCTAATACTTCCCTCAAAATTGCCCCTCCATTAGCTAACCTTTCGATTTCATCAAAAGTTTTTACCCTTATATGTCTTTTCATATTCCTAATACTCTCTTTATAACATTTTCAACGTCTTGAGCAGTTTTTTCAATCGGTTGGTCGGTATTCACATGTTCCACAATTCCAAGCGATTCTAAATAATGAATTACGGGCTTTGTTCTAAAATTGTATTCTTCCCATCTATCTAGGGTTATCTGAGGATCATCATCAATCCTTCGAATCATTTTACCTCCACAGATGGGACATTTTTCACCCTTATAACCTTTTGGAGCCGGAGCATTACATACTGAGCAAGTGAGCCTCACTGCCAGCCTGGCCATAGTTTCTTCAACAGGAACATCCATGCAGATAACAAATATTTTATCGGCAAAATCCTTTAATTCTTTTGTAATAATTTCTGCTTCGTAAAGAGTTCTGGGTGAACCATCATATACAGCCGTATTTCCCGTTGCCAATATTTCCTTGGTTTTTTCGATGGCAATAGCGGCAATAATTGGCGGGGGAGCCAAACGGCCAGTGTCGACTAATTCCGTGACCAATTTCGCGATCGGAGAATTTTCATTTCGCATTGCGCGAAGAATTGCTCCGCTTTGGAACCTTTTAAATCCAAATTTTTCCTCCAGTTCTCTGGCATGAGTTCCCTTCCCCGATCCAGGAGGACCCATGAACATTATTACATTTCCTTTTTTCTTAGAATTCACTTGAATAAAAAATAATAATTAGATTGTCACCCATTTTGTTCTTTAAGAATGACAAACTTTAAAGCATGTCCCTCTCGTAATTTTTCCATCAACAAAACAAATGTAGTACAGTTAAAAAGCAAAGGCAATGTTAGAAAGAGAAATAACAAACCCAATAATAACGCCCGAACAATTCCCCAACGCTATGGAAGGTTTTGAAGTCTTTGGGACCTTTAACGCAGGAGCAACAATTCATGATAGCGAAACAATTTTATTGGTGAGAGTCGCACAGAAACCAATTCAGAAAGGTTCTCAAATTATGGTTCCCTTTTTGGACTTGGATAATAAGCAAATTGTTGTTAATGGTCTTGAGAAAAGTAATCCAGAATTCGATTTCTCTGATACACGAGTTGTTTGGGATGCGAATAAAAAATTTATAAAATATTTGACTTCAATTTCTGGTTTATGGATCGCCCGCTCGAAAGATGGGATAAAATTTTCATTTGATTCCAAACCGTTTATTTTTCCAGAAACAGAATGGGAAACTTGGGGATGTGAAGACGCTCGCATCACAAAAATTGACGATACTTACTGGATTAATTACACAGCGGTTTCAGAACGAGGGATTGCAACCGCTTTGGCATCAACGAAGGATTTTACTAGCCTTGAACGGCACGGAATTATTTTTGCTGCTCCCAATAGAGATGTGGCTGTTTTTTCTGAAAAACTGAACGGAAATTACATTGCCTTGCATCGTCCTATGCCAAGTTATGTCGGCACTGAATCAATTTGGTTTGCCGATTCCCAGAATATGACTCACTGGGGTAACCATAAATTTGTGGCAGGTCCAAGATCAGGAAATTGGGACAGTCAAAGAATAGGAGCTGGAAGTCCGCCAATTAGAACTAACGAAGGGTGGCTGGAAATTTATCACGGAGCTGATGATTCAAATCGATACAGTTTAGGAGCAATGCTGTTGGATTTAAGGGAACCCTGGAAAATTATTGCTAGAAGTTCAAAACCTTTAATCGAACCAACTGAGAAATATGAAAAAGAAGGCGTTTACCCGAACGTCTGTTTCACCTGCGGACATACAATCGTTGATGATGAAATTCAGATTTATTATGGTATCGCCGATCGCTCTATTGCTTTAGCTAAAGTTTCAATTAAAGAAACCCTGGATTCCTTGAGCTAATTCGTTGGCGATTTGAGCAATATTTGTTATTGACTAAGTTAATAATTTGTGGTAACATAGTCTTTCTCTTTAGTCTGTTGTCCCTTCAAAAGGAGACCTTGATATGTCCGATTATCGCAAAAAGGCCCAAAAGCTACTTATCAACATTCTTATTTTGGCTGGAGTTGTGGCGATAATTTTTGGGGTTACCTCACTGATGGCCTCGAGAACGCCAATTCCCCCCAAGACGATTAACAACGTCGTCAGAATCTTCATGCACTCGCCACTACACTACTCAGTGATGATTCAAGAGCCGGAAACGAAAATCATTTCTCCACTTAACCTGGGAGACTACAACATCCAGGAACTGGAAGTGAATTTCTTACCCGACGTACCTAACACTGAAAAGATGAGCGTGACGATTACCTATGGTGGGCGTAGTGGACGCGATGCCATAAAGTATGATTTCCATATCCACTCAATCAATGATCTGGGTGGAGCTGGTTGGGACGAGGGTAAATTCGGCAGAGGACAAACGTCGGTCATCCAATAACAAGAGGAGAAGATTCTTTCTTGCACATACAGCCGCAACCGCGGCTTTTTTAATTTTAAGAACATCAAGAAATTGCTTCTGGCTAACGCCCTCGCAATGACGATTTTTTTATTCTTAAAACTAGTAGCTAATCTTAGCTTTCGTATTCGCGCAAAGTTAGTTGCGCGTCGATTTGTTTCATTGTTTCCAAAATGACAGAAACAACGATTAAGAGACCAGTACCGCCGATTGTTAGCGCACTAATATGAGTAAATCCTTGGACGACTAAAGGAAGTACGGCTATCACACCCAAGAACAACGCTCCCGCAAGAGTGATTCTGTTGGTTACAAACTTCAGATATTTTTGCGTCGCTTGTCCGGGTCTGATTCCGGGGATAAAACCGCCTTGTTTTTGCAAATGTTCAGCAATCCTCTTTGGATCAAACGTGACTGCGGTATAAAAATAGGTAAAGACCACAACTAGCAAGAAGTAAAACAGACCGTAAAAAATGTTGTTGTTGAAGAGAGAAACAATCGTATTTGACGCACTAGCTATCATTGCGTTTTTAGAGGTCGCCAAAACTTGTGCAATAAAACCAGGGAAAAGAAGCAAAGATAAGGCAAAAATGATTGGAATTACTCCAGCTTGATTTACTCTCAATGGAAGATGAGTGGAAACTCCTCCCATGAGTCTGCCGCCCCTAATTCTTTTTGCATAACTAACGGGAATATTCCTTTGAGCTTCTGTTACGAAGACAACACCCGCAGTGACTATTATCGCCATTAATGCGAGTACTAAGTAAACAGGAATCTTTGTGGGATCGAATAACGCAAAAACTTGCTGCATAGCTTGAGGAGCTTGCGCAATAATACCCACAAAGATAATCAATGAAGCTCCATTTCCCAATCCCTTTTCACTGATAAGTTCTCCAATCCACATCAATAAAACAGAACCGGCTGTAACTATAAGTAAAGTGATCAAAAATTGTGACGGCGCAAACAAAACAGCAGGACCGCCTGAACCAGCTGAACCTCTCTGTAACATTGTCAACAAAGCGAAAGCCTGAACGACTGCCAGAGGAACGCTAAGAATTCTGGTGTACATCTGAATCTTTTGTCGTCCAGCTTCCCCTTCTTCTTTCTGTAGCCTTTCTAGACTAGGAATGATTACAGTCAAAAGCTGCATCACGATTGAAGAGGTAATATATGGACCAACACCAAGCATTCCGATAGACAACCTTGTAAGACCACCTCCTGAAAAAATACTAACCAGGCCAAGCAAATTATTGCCAGCAAAAAAATTTCTCAAGCTTTCGGCTTCAATGCCAGGAACTGGAATATGGGAAATGATTCGAAAAACTACTAATAGACCAATAATTACAAGCAGACGTTTTCTTAAATCAGGAGCTTTGAAAAGAGCTGTGAAACGAGCAAAAGGCTGCATATGATTATTCTACTCTTTTAGAACAGAAATTACCTTACCGCCAGCCTTTTCAATCTTTTCCTTGGCCGACTCTGAAGTAACCATGTTTACGGTCAAAGGCTTCGTCAGTTTGCCTTCGCCCAAGATTTTAACTTTCCTGGCGCTTCTTGCGACTAATCCCGCCTTTGCTAAAGCAACTGAATCAACCCTAGCTCCTGCTGCAAAAAACTTTTCCAAATCATTCAAATTCACAACAGATGCTTTCTGCGGTTGTCTTCTTGAAATTCCACGAACTTTTGGTAAACGTTGAAAAATTGGAGTTTGACCACCTTCAAAACCTGGTCTGATACGAGCACCTGCTCGCGACTTTTGCCCCTTAGTTCCACGACCGCTAGTTTTCCCTTTTCCAGAGCCATCGCCACGTCCAACTCTTTTTGAACGACGTCTGCCTTGAACTTTTAAAGTATTTAGTTTCATACTTTTTCTCCTTCCTTGGTTTCATTCTTCTTGGCCTTTGAAGGCCCGCCTGCATCGTTATGCGAAGCATTTCGGGCAGGTCTTGCTTTCAAACCTGAAAACGCTTTCATGGTGGCCTTAACAACGTTCAAACGATTGTGAGATCCCATCATTTTGCTAGAAAGGTCTCGAAGACCACCGAGCAAAGCTACTGAACGAATGGGACCGCCCGCAATAATACCTGAACCTTCTGGAGCTGGCTTCATATAAACTATCGCGCCTCGATAAGAACTTTTTATTTCATGGGGAATTGTTCCACCGTTAAGCGGAAATCTTACCAAGTTCTTCTTGGCTGCTTCCTGAGCTTTTTGAATTGATTGCTGGACATCAGCGCCTTTTGCAACACCTAATCCTACGGATCCTTTCTTGTCGCCAATAATTATAGTCGCACGGAAACGAAAACGTCTTCCGCCTTTGACCACACGAGTAACTCGACGAAGGTCAACTACTCGATGATCGAAACCTGATTCTTCTACGTTGTTTTGAAATCTTTGTAAAGCCATAGTTCTAATATAAATTAAAATTCCAATCCGCCTTCTCGGGCCCCATCAGCCGCTGCCTTTACTCTGCCATGATACAGGTATCCACCACGGTCGAAAACCGCACGAGAAATTCCTGAAGCTTTTGCTTTTTCGGCCAGCATTTTGCCGACAGTGAAAGCTTTTGCTATTCCCGGATTCTTTTCTTTTTTAAAATCTTTCTCTTTCAACTGAGCATCGCTTGCAGATAAAACAGTCTTGGCGGAAACATCATCAATAAGCTGCAAAACAAGATGTTTTTTGCTTCTGAAGAGAGAAATTCTTGGACATTCTTTAGTGCCTCGAATCCGAGCTTGGATTCTCTTGCGACGATTTGTCCTAGAAGTAGCGCGAATTTTAGAAGTGGATTGTAACATATATTTAAATTATCCTTCAGTTCCCCCAACAACCTTACCAACCTTTCGGCGAACCATTTCGCCCAAATAACGGATACCTTTGCCTTTATAAGGTTCTGGCGGACGAACTCTTCTAATCTGAGCGGAAATTTCGCCAACAGCTTGCTTATCAATTCCTGAAATTACGATAACGTTCTTTTCTACTGCGAAAGTAATTCCTTCCGGAGCAACAATATCAACAGGGTGTGATAAGCCAACATATAATACTAAATTTTTACCTTTAATTTCAGCGCGATAACCCACACCTTGCATTTCCAGTCTCTTTTCAAACCCCTTGGTTACCCCTTCAATTAAATTAGACAAGTTCGCTCGAGTTGTTCCCCAAAGGGCTCCAACTCCTTTTGCTTCCTCTTTTCCAACTGCTGGCTTAACAATCAATTGGCCATCTTTCTGTTCAACTTCAATCAAACGATGAATTTTCATCGAAAGATTTCCCTTTGGGCCAGTTACTGAAGCAGTAGAGTCAGCAATAGTAACTGTTACGCCTTGTGGAATTTGGATAGGATTTTTTCCAATTCTGCTCATAGTATTACCAAACTTTGCAAATTAATTCTCCTCCAACGCCTAACTTTCTGGCTTCTCGATCTGTGATAACTCCCTTGGAGCTTGAAATGACTGCAATTCCCATACCTGAAACTACGCGAGGAATTTCATCTTTACGAACATACCATCGGCGGGAAGGCTTACTTACTCTTTCAATTCCGCGGATCGCTGGCATTCCGTTGTCATAAGAGAGAGTTATTTCTAGCACTTTTTGGGGTCCTTCTTCAACAACAGCAGTCGGGCCGACATAACCTTCTTTTCGCAACACTTCCGCAATCCTAGCTTTTGCAGTTGAGTAAGGAATTCTAATATTAGGCCTCTTGCTTAAAGAAGCGTTTCTGATGCTAGTTAACATGTTTGCAATTGGGTCCATAGTTTTTGATTAATTACCAAGAAGCTTTTCTAACTCCGGGAACTTCACCTCTACTAGCCAATTCCCTGAAGCAGATTCTGCAAAGGTCAAAGTCTCGCATATAGCCACGGCGGCGACCACATCTAAAGCAGCGTCGCACCTTCCTTGTTGAAAATTTAGGTGTTCTCTTCGCTTTAGCTACTTGTGAAACTTTGGCCATAATAATTAGTTAAGTAAAATTAAGATTCTTTTCTTTTGGCAACCTTTTTCTGAGGGCCAAAAGTTTTTACGTCTTCAACTGAGGATTCTGTTAATGGAAAACCGAGGCATTCAAACAGGACTTTCGATTCTTCTTTATTTTTAGCAGTCGTCACGATCGTTACTTGTAATCCGAAAATGGTTTCAATCTTCTGAGGGTCAACTTCTGGAAAAGCTTGTGCTTCCTTAACACCAATCGAAAGATTTCCGCCTTGATCAATGCTTTTTACGGTGACACCTCTGAAATCTCTAACTCTAGGTAAGGTGACATTAATAAACTTCTGTAAAAAATCATTCATTTTTTGTCCTCTTAGAGTCACCATTAATCCTGCCACTTGTCCCTCGCGCAACTTGAATCCGGCAATAGACTTTCTTGCGAGCGTCTTAACAGGCTTTTGCCCCGTAAGAGCGGCTAAACCTTTTTCGACATCTTCCATAAATTTTCCTTCTTTACTGTGCTTACCAACACCAGCAGAAACTATTACATGATGAACTTTGGGCAGAGACATGATATTTTCTCGGCCAAGTTTCTTCTTTAACTCTGGTAAAGTTTTTTTCGTGTAGTATTCCTGAAATTTCATATTTCGGTCGTTCATGACTTTGGAATTATTGCTGAACACTTTTTGCAAAATCTTTCACCGGCAGTCTTATCGCCATCAGCTACCCTTCTCAAACCGACTCTGGTTGGTTTACCGCAAGACGGACAATTTAACATGACTCTGGCAATTGGCATTGGAGACGGCACTTCAACAACTTGTCCCTTTTCACCAGCTCTTCTTGGACGGATGTGTTTCTTAACTAAATTCAAGCCTTCAACAACCAGTCGTCCTTCTCTTGGAAGCATGGCTAAAATCTTTCCTGTTTTGCCGCGATCTTTTCCCGCGCGAATATAAACAGTGTCGCCTTTTCTAACCTTCCACTTTTTGTTGGAAATTTCTTTTACCATACTTCTGGTGCTAATGAAATAATTTTTTGGAAACCTTTATCTCGAAGTTCTCTGGCGATCGGTCCAAAAACACGAGTGCCAATCGGCTCTTTGCTTTCTTTTTGAATAACAACAGCAGCGTTTTCATCAAATCTGATATAAGAGCCATCTTGTCGAACTACCTCTTTGCGTTGTCTAACAATCACCGCTTTCACGACATCACCCTTTTTAACCATTCCTCGAGGTTGAGCAAACTTAACAGCGCAAACGATAATGTCGCCAATTCGGGCATATCTGCGACCAGTGCTTCCTACAACCTTAATACATTGGAGTAGGGTTGCTCCGGAATTATCAGCCACATTTAACATTGTTCTCATCTGGATCATATTTCTTCTCCTTTTGCGATAATAGGATTTCCTTTCACTTTAATTTCAATCAATTTGAAATGCTTTCTCTTTGAAATTGGTTTGCAATTTTCAATAACAACCACATCGCCGATTCCAGCTTCATTCTTAGGATCATGAACAAGATATTTCTTGGTGCGCTTGTATTGCTTGTGAATCTTTGGATGCCAAATAGCTCGTTCAACAGATACAGTAACAGTGTTGATCATTTTACCGGCCTCAGACACAACGCCACGCAAGCGGTTTGGATGCACTGCTTTTTTAACTACGTCGATTTTTTGGTTCTTAGTATTCATGATTTTGAGGTTGAAGATGAAGTCTTTTCCATTTCTGCTAGAACTGTCAATACTCTGGAAAGTTCATGGCGCAAATTCATTAATTTGTTTACGTTCTTTTCCTTTCCTTGGTATTGGTTATAGCGGAGATGATTAATCATACCTTTGAGTTCTTCGGCTTTTACCCGAAGAGTTTCGGCATTCAATTGTCTCATTTCTTTAGCATCCATGGGTTCAAATTGAAGATTCTTTCTTAACAACTATTGTCTTAACCGGTAATTTGTCGGCCGCTAATCTTAGAGCCCTTCGAGTTGTCGCTTCATCTAAACCGTCCATTTCAAGAAGGATTCTGCCGCGACGAACAACTGCAACAAAGTGATCAACGGCGCCTTTTCCGGAACCCATTGGAACTTCAGCACCTTTTTTGGTAATCGGTTTGTCCGGAAATACGCGAATCCAAATCTTGCCTGATCTTTGAATAAAACGAGTCATAGCGCGTCTGGAAGCCTCTAACTGTCTGGCTGTAATCCATCGGCTTTCCAAAGCTCTTAATCCAAACTGGCCAAAGCTAAGTTCGCTTCCGGCAACCGAAACACCTCTAACAGAACCTTTCTGGTGTTTGCGATGTTTTACTTTTTTGGGATTAAGTAACGGCATGGTTTATTCTCCTTTATCGTCTACGTATAACCAAACTTTGATACCAATCGTTCCGAAAGTTGTGAAAGCAGTCGCTTCTCCATAAGAGATGTGAGCACGCAAAGTATGAAGCGGAAGATTTCCATCACCGACCCATTCAGTTCTCGCAATATCAGCACCATTCAATCGTCCTTTAACTTTGATGCGAGCACCTTTTGCTCCAGCTTGCATAATTCTGTTTAAGGATTGTTTTATAACCCTTCTGAAAGGCATACGTCTTTCAAGTTGATCAGCGATAGATAAGGCTACAGTTCCCGCGTCTCGGTCTGGTCGTTTGATCTCTTGGACATTAACTCGAATATCTTTTTCTTCACCGAGTTTGCTTCTAAGTTCTTTTCTTAATTCTTCAATTCCACTTCCGCCGCGTCCAATGACAACTGCTGGTCGTGCCGTTCTCACATTGAAAGTAATGGCTCGAGGTGTTCTCTCAACATCAACATGATGAACCAAACCGTTTCTAAACTTTTTTCTGATTAACAAACGCAACTTGGTGTCTTCTTTTAATTGGTTTCTATATTCAAACGGACGTTCAGCAAACCACTTCGAAGACCAGGTAGTAGAAATACCAATTCTTAATCCTTTGGGGTGTGATCTGTGACTCATGGTTTATCCTTCTCCTCCTCTACGATTAAACACTTGCTTCTCTGTCTTGACTTGACCAGAAGTTTTCTTAACAGAACCAGTATTCTTTTCTTCTTCAACATTTTTCTCTGTTCCTTTTTGAGAAAGTTCGTCAGATGTTAATTCTTCAACTTTTCTGGTTATAATTTCAGATTTCTTTCCAACCTTCTTGGCCTCTTCTTGATCGGTCAAAACTAAATCAACGTGAGAAGTTTTCTTTTCTATTCGGTAAGCTGATCCGCGAGAACGAGGCATGAAACGTTTAAGTTTCGCTCCGCCGCCGACACGCACTTCTTTCACGACTAATTTCTTGGGGTCAATTTCAAAATTGTGCTTGGCATTAGCAATAGCTGATTTCAAAAGCTTCAAAAGCATTTGTGATCCACGAGGAGCCAAGTATTGCAAACGAACTTCAGCATCAGAAGCTTTAAGACCAGGCAAAGTTCTAGCAACCAATCGCATTTTGCGAGGCGCTATCCTGGCAAGAGTTAAGCGAGCGTGAATATCCATAATTATTTCTTACCTTCTTCAGCTGGTTTTACAGCTGCAGCTTGAGCGGCTTTTAAGGCCTCTTCCTTTGCAATCTGACCACCGTGTCTAAAGAACTTCCTTGTTGGAGCAAATTCTCCCAGCTTGTGACCAACCATGTCTTCAGAAGCAGACACTGAAATAAAATCCCTACCGTTGTGCACGTTGAAAATGAAACCAACCATTTCTGGGGTGATTGTGCATGAACGTGACCACGTCTTAATAGGAGTCCTGTCTCCAGGTTTTTTATCGAGGACTTTCTTTAAAAGACGCTCGTCAACGTATGGACCTTTTTTCAGTGACCTAGCCATTATTTTTTCTTTCTCCTTTGAATAATAAATTTATCTGAATACTTTCCCTTCGTTCGGGTTTTCACACCAAGAGCATGTTTGCCCCACGGGGTCTTTGGATATTTCAAACCTGTTGGGTTATGACCTTCTCCACCACCATGAGGATGATCAACTGGATTCATGGCCTTACCTCGGACGCTTGGTCTGATACCTAATCTTCTGTTTCTGCCGGCTGAACCGATTCTTACAGTTCGATGATCGCTGTTACTAGCTTTTCCGATAGTAGCATATGAATTCTCAGAAACAAGACGAACTTCACCAGACGGCATCTTTATGTGCGCAAATCCGCCTTCTACTTCCTGCAAAATAGCCGCACTGCCAGCGCTTCTTACAATTTGCCCACCGCGTCCTGGTTTCAGTTCAATGTTGAAAATTTCACTTCCAACAGGAATATTTTTTAGAGTCATTCGGTTCCCCAAACCTGGTTCAACTTTTTCACCTGACATTACCGATTGTCCAATAGATGCACCTTCCCAGGCTAAGTGATATCTTTGGTCTCCATCAGAGTAAGCAACTCTTACGATAAAGCAGCTTCGAACTGGATCATATTCTAAAGTCTTTACAACTCCAGGAATATTGAATTTATTTTGGTGGAAATCAACTAAACGATAGAGCTGTTTCATTCCCCCGCCGTGATGACGAGTAGTAACTCTTCCTTGGTTGTTTCTTCCCCCGCTCTTTCGAAGCGCAACTCGCATTCGTTTGCTTGGACGAATTCTGGAAAGTCCAGAATAATCAACAACACTCATTTTGCGTCGAGCAGGACTGGTTGGGCGATAAATCTTCACTGGCATAGCGGTCTATATTAAGACTTTCCCCCGGTTAAATCAATGGTTTCACCATCTCGCAAAGCAACAATTGCCTTTCGATATCCTGAAACATGACCGACAATGGCGCCGCGCATTCTTACTTTTGACGGGAGATTAATCATATTTACCTTTTCGACATGAACATTGAACTGTTTTTCGACAGATCGTCTGACATCTTGCTTGGAAGCCGCTGCCTTAACTTCAAAAACATATTTTCCTTGTTCATTTAACAAAGTAGATTTTTCAGTGATTATTGGACGAACAATTACGCCAGTTTCAAGAACTACTGGAGTAGATTTTGATTCCGTTTTTGTTCCCCGATCTCGGTCGGGGACAGCTTCCTTTGAGGAAGCTGGTTTTTTAAATACAGATAGAATTCCCATAATATTTACTTTGATTTCTTAACTCTATTTTCTAAAACTTTTAATCCAGCAGCATTGGTAACAATAAAAGTAGCATTCAAAATTTCTATTGCGTTAACAGATTCCGGACTTTTCACTTCAACTTGGGGATTATTTTTTGAAGCTCTCAAAAAAGGAGATCTTTCTTCACTGGTTCCAGCAACCAAGAAAAGGGTTTTACCGTTCAACTTTAGTTTAGAAAATGCGGCTGCCAACTCTTTTGATTTTCCAGTGACTTTTGGCATTTCATCCAAGAGAAAAAATTCACCGTCTTTGACTTTGCCAGCTAAAACACCAACCAAAGCTGTTTTTTTCATAGAGTTTGGAGTGTGGACAACGTAGTTCTTTTCAGTTCTTGGGCCGAAAGTAACTCCACCTTTTCTCCAAATTGGAGATCGACTTGATCCAGCACGAGCTCTCCCAGTTCCTTTTTGTCTCCATGGCTTGATACCGCCCCCGCGTCTTTCGGCACGATCTTTTGTATGAGCTCGAGAAATACGCATGTTAGTTAAGTAACCAACCGCGACTTGATGTATAAGCTTTGGAGAAAAAGTTTTCTTTTCAAAATCAGCAAAACCTTTTTCGGTTCCGACTTTCTTTCCTTCTAAATTTAAAATTTGGATTTCCATATTATTCTCCCTTTGACTGCACAGACACAGTTGCTCCCCTCGAACCAGGAACGGCGCCTTTGATCATTAACAAGTTTTGTTCCGCGACGACATCCGCGACAGTTAATCCTTTGACAGTCACGACTTCACCGCCCATGCGGCCAGCCATACGCACACCTTTGGAAGTCATTTGAGGCCATCCAGAACCAATAGAACCGGGAGCGCGCAGGTTGTGCTTGTGTCCGTGAGATCGTGGACCACCGCCGAAATGATGTCTTTTTACGACACCCGCGTATCCCTTACCTTTTGTAATTCCAATGATTTCGACTTGGTCACCGGCTTTAAATGAATCGACTTTTACTTCATCGCCTCGTTTAAGGTCAGTTTTGGATACTCTAAATTCCTTTAAAGTTCTAAAAAGCGGTAATCCCTTAAGATGACCGCGTACAGCTTTAGAAGTATTTTTTTCTTTTCTTTCGCCAAATCCAATTTGAACATTAACACCCTTCTCAGCGAGTGGGCGGACAAAAGTCACGGCGCATGGACCAGCTTGAAGTACAGTAACAGGAACGGATGTTCCGTCCGCTTCAAAAATAGTGGTCATGCCGATTTTTTTGGCAAGTATTGCTTTCATATAAAAATTCTTCGATGAAGCACTGGCACCGTCACTCGCTAAAGCGAGGTCTAGGGCTTCATCGAAGAACTCATTCTCATGAGCTGGCTCGTCGGTTTCCCTATTTGGGACCTTTACGAGATGGCGTTAAAAACAAAGTACGATGGATTATGTATACAGGAAAGCCATAAATACGTCAAGAACCGTAAATGGGCTCATTAAAAAGGATTACTTTACTACAAAAGAAAGCATGTATTTTGGCAAGAAACGATTACTAGGGTCCGCGAAAATCTTTTGTGGCAAAGAGCCACGCGCCCAATCAATTTTCGACCGCGCTAACTCGACGTTCTAATTGAGAATCCGCGAACTTTCTTTCCTGCTCTTCTTTTTGCATTTTCTCTGAAAAATCATCCATTTTATTCAGCATGGCGTCCATTTTTTCATTTAAAACATCTCTAACGTCGTCAATTTTAGCATCGAGTTGTTTTATATCCTCTTGGACCACTGTAAACTTTTGATCAATCGAATCAAACCTCTTGTCTGCAGTTTCAAGTTTTTGATCAATCGAATCGAACCTCTTGTCTGCAGTTTCAAGTTTTTGATCAATCGAATCGAATTTAGGATTTACAACATCCTCAATTATTTTGCGAAAATCTTCTTTTGTTATTTGCCCGTCCATGTGGATTAAATAATATTCCTCTTTTACAAAATAAACAAAAAAAATAAAAACCGCACAGAAAGTGCGGAGGCAATAACGGAAATTGGACTTGAAAGGGCTACTTCAGCATTCCGTTTTTGAAACGACAAAGGCAAACCCAGTTCGAGCACACCAGCCATTGTCTAAAGCAGAGCTATATGCCAACAGCCAATCACGGCATTCAATTCCCAAAATAATACCTGGGTCAAGGAGTGGTTCGTGAAACACCACAATTACGTCCATTCCCATTTTCTTCAAGTCTGCCTCAGAAAACTTCTCACAAATGAGACAGGCCACTTCAGCACTAGGTCGCTTCAGTTTTCGTCGTCTGGCCGAACCAAGAATTGTTTTACTAAAGCGCCTGCCATTTCTAAAAAGCTCCGCCTTTAAAACTGCTATTTGATAGGTGCAATTCTTAGTTGACTTAAATTGAGATGATTTGAGAGCTTCTTCCGACAAAATACCTATACTTAAACCTTGCTTCTTTAAGCGTTTAATCCACTCAGGACCAGCGGTGCCATCAGAAGTGACTTCAAAATAGATAACACCATTCTCTTCATCCCACTTCTCAACCTCTCCAAACCTTCCATAGACTGCTTTCCCGAGGAGTTGGAAAAGTTTCTGTGGGTCATAAGGATATCCTTCCTTCTGTGCTACCTGCTCTTTTATTGCTTGCAGCCTTGAAAGGATGGTTAATTGCAGATTTGGAGAAATTTTCGTAGCCATCTGGAACTCCTTTTGTTAGCTCATTTTTTGAACGTTATCGAAGGAACCAATCTTTATACACCTGCATTAATTTTTTGTTAAATTATTTTAAAAACCATCCCAGCGAACGCTGGGATCTTTGAATTAGCGAGAGATTTAAGTATTAGTTTCACTTCTGGGTTAATTTATTCCTGAAGAGCTAGTTTAGTTTCTTTTATCAAAAGTCTTAAATAATACAAATCTGACCCTAAACGACGGATCCCGCATCAAGTGCGGGATGGAGGTCGTTTTATTAGTTATTTTAGTATAACCAGTTGGTTATTTCATCGAGATGTCGACACCTGCCGGCAACTGAATGCTTTGTAAGGCATCAACAGTCTTTGGAGTGAAATTTTGAATATCAATCAAGCGTTTGTGAACTCTGATTTCATACTGATCACGAGCGTTTTTGTGAACGAAAGTTGATCGATTCACGGTGTAACGCTTGCGTTCAGTTGGAAGTGGGACTGGCCCAAAAACTCTGGCGCCGGTTCGCATCACAGTGTCCGCAATCTGCTTAGATGATTGATCAACCAGCTTATAATCATAAGCCTTGATCTTAATTCTAATTCTCGGACCCGCCGTCTCACTTGGAGTAACGGAAGCTGTATTGTCCACCGCTGAACTGTCAGTAAGTTCTATTTCTTCAGGCATAAGGAACAGGTCGTTTAAGAATTATTTGATAATCTTTGTGCAGACTCCAGCACCAACTGTGCGTCCACCTTCTCGAATAGCGAAATGCATTCCTTGTTCCATGGCAACCGCTTTCAAGAGCTTGACGGTAACTTTGATTGTGTCTCCGGGCATAACCATTTCAGTTCCTTCTGGAAGAGTGATTTCGCCAGTAACATCAGTAGTCTTAATGTAAAACTGAGGTTTGTAACCTTTAAAGAATGGGGTGCTTCTGCCACCTTCTTCTTTGGTCAAAACGTAAACTTCAGCTTCAAATTCGGTATGTGGAGTAATTGAACCGGGCTTGGCCAAAACTTGTCCGCGTTCAACATCTTCTTTCTTAGTTCCGCGAAGAAGGACACCAGCGTTATCGCCAGCCATACCTTCATCCAAAGATTTGTTGAACATTTCAATACCAGTAACGACTGTCTTTTGAGTTGGTCTCAAACCGACGATTTCAACTTCTTCATTGATTTTGATCTTGCCTCTTTCGATACGACCGGTAACGACAGTTCCACGACCTTCGATTGAGAAAATGTCTTCAATGGATAGTAAGAATGGTTGGTCAACGGCTCGAGTAGGTTCTGGGACAGATTCATCCAAAGCGGCAATCAAATCCAAAATTGGCTTAGCGGCTGGATCATCAGCGGAAGTAGCTTTCAAAGCTTGTAAGGCTGAGCCGCGGATAACTTTGGCATTTTCGCCATCGTATTCTTGTTTGCTCAAGATTTCGCGAACTTCAGCTTCGACGAGATCAACGAGTTCTGGATCATCAACTGCATCAACTTTGTTCAAGAAGACAACAATTGTTGGTACACCAACTTGTCGAGCTAACAAAACGTGTTCTCGAGTCTGAGGCATTGGACCGTCGATGGCAGAAACGACCAAGATGGCACCATCCATTTGGGCGGCACCGGTGATCATATTCTTTACATAGTCAGCATGTCCTGGGCAGTCGACGTGAGCGTAATGTCGCTTGTCGGAAGAATATTCACAGTGAGCTGTCGCGATAGTTAAAATTTTGCTGGGATCACGACGACCTTCTTTTTCAGAAGCCTTAGCGATCTCATCATAACTCTTATCTTTAGCTAAACCCTTCAACGCTGAAACGTGCGTTAAAGCGGCGGTTAAAGTAGTTTTTCCGTGATCAACGTGACCGATGGTCCCGACGTTAATATGCGGCTTAGTACGTTCAAACTTTTCTGGCATAGTTTTTCCTTAAAATATTAATTAATTATTTAAGATATAGACAAGCGAGACTGTAACAGATTGTAGTAAAAATAGCAAGCTTTTTTTGCGTGAATTCGCTAACGACTTTAGAAATCGCGGCAATCTTTAAGGTTTTCTTCTAATTCCTTGGGATTGCTGGGACAAAAGTCCCTCACAAATTCAAATTATACTATTAATTTCCTACTCTTTGTTTCTTCGCGCCTCTACCTTCCATAATCTCTCTGGCGACGTTGCCCGGAACTTGCTCATACTGGCTAAATTCCATAGTGTAACTGGCTCGACCTTGAGTCATGGATCGCAATTGAGTGGCGTAACCAAACATGTTAGCCAATGGAACATGGGCATCAATAACTTTTACATTCAACCGATCTGACATTCCGATTATTTGCCCTCGTCTTGAATTTAAATCACCAACTACGTCACCCATGTAATCTTCAGGAGTGACAACTTCAACTTTCATAATAGGTTCTAGGAGAATTGGATTCGCGGCCTTGAAAGCTTCTTGAAAAGCTTTGCTTCCGGCAATTTTGAAAGCGGCTTCAGAGGAATCAACTTCATGATATGAACCGTCGAACAAAGTGATTGAAACATCCAAAATAGGATAGCCAGCGATGACACCAGTTTCGGCAGCTTCTTTGACACCCTTTTCAACAGCCGGAATATATTCTTGAGGAATAACTCCACCCTTAATTTCATTATGGAATTCAATTCCCTTGCCTTTTTCTAATGGAGCAATTCTTAACCAACAATCACCATACTGACCACGACCACCGGACTGACGGATGTATTTTCCTTCAGCTTCGGCGGTTCCAAGAATGGTTTCTTTGTAAGCAACTTGAGGAGCGCCAACGTTTGCTTCAACGCTGAATTCCCGCTTCATTCGATCGACGATAATTTCCAAATGCAGTTCACCCATTCCGCCAATCAAAGTTTGACCGGTTTCCTGGTCGGTTCGGACGCGGAATGTCGGATCTTCATCAGAAAGTTTCTTCAAAGCAATACCCATCTTTTCCTGATCAGCCTTGGTCTTTGGTTCAATGGCAATATGAATAACCGGTTCTGGGAAGGTAATCTTTTCAAGAAGAATTGGATGTTCAGGATCGCAAAGCGTATCACCAGTTGTGGTGTGCTTCATTCCAATCAAAGCGCCAATACCACCGGCCGACAAACTATCAACTTCTTCTCTCTTGTTGGCGTGAATTCTCAAGATTCGGCTGATACGTTCTTTTTCGTTAACGCTGGAATTCAAAACGTAAGTACCGCTTTCAATTTTTCCGGAATAAACGCGGAAGAAAGTTAATTGTCCGACATAAGGATCAGTTGCAACCTTGAAAGCCAAAGCTGTAAACGGTTCGTCGTCAGAAGGATGTCTTTCAATCTTCTTTTCCAAATCCTTAGGGTCGCTTCCAATAATTGGAGGCATATCCAAAGGTGACGGCAAATAATCCACAACCGCGTCTAACATCTTCTGAACACCTTTGTTCTTTAAGGCAGTACCGCACAAAACAGGAATAACTTTGTATCCAATAACAGCGGCTCGGAGAGCTTTTTTAAGTTCTTCAGAAGAAATGGCTTCAGCGTTGAGAAATTTCTCAGTCAAAGCATCATCGGTTTCAGAAATTTTTTCTACCAACTTCCCTTTCCACTCTTCAACCTGAGCTTTCATGTTTTCTGGAATAGGCATTTCGGTAACATTTTCACCATGTTCCCCTTCGAACTTGAAAGCTTTTTCAGAAATAAGATCAACAACACCAACAAAGTCAGCTTCTCTTCCGATGGGGAGATAAATTGGAATAGCGTTTGGCGTTAATCTTTCAAGAATGCTTGAATAATCCTTGAAAAAATCTGCGCCCGTTCGATCGAGTTTGTTTACAAAACAAACGCGAGGAACTTTGTATTTATCAGCTTGGCGCCAAACAGTTTCACTTTGAGGTTCAACTCCGGCGACTCCATCGAAAACAACAACGGCGCCGTCCAAAACGCGCAAACTTCGCTCTACTTCTACAGTAAAGTCTACGTGCCCTGGGGTGTCGATCAAATTCAAACGATGTTCACGCCAGAAACATGTGGTGGCAGCGGAAGTGATAGTAATACCGCGTTCTCTTTCCTGTTCCATCCAATCCATAGTGGCTTCACCTTCGTGAACTTCACCAATTTTGTGGCTTAAACCAGTATAAAAAAGTACCCGTTCAGAAACGGTGGTCTTTCCGGCATCAATATGAGCTACGATTCCGAAATTTCTAATACGATCGACTGGAATAGCCGCTGTAAATTGGTCTATTTTTTCCGCCATTGTTTTTTATTAAATTAACTTATTAAAAAGATGCAAAATGAGAGAAAGCTCTGTTGGCTTCGGCCATTCGATGCACATCATCTCTCTTTTTCATTGCTCCGCCCTCTTTCTTGGCGGCATCCATTAATTCGGCTGCCAATTTGATTGGCATGTTTATTCCGGAACGATCTCTGGCTGAAGTAAGAATCCATCTCATCGCCAAAGTAATTCTTCTTTCCGCACGGACTTCCATGGCAATTTGGTAGTTGGCACCACCAATACGGCGAGCGCGGACTTCCAAAACCGGAGAAACATTCCTAATCGCCTGATCAAAAATAGCTAATGGATCTTGCTTGGCTGTCTCGCTGATAATGTTAAAAGATTTGTAGATAATTGATCTGGCTAAAGTTTTCTTGCCGCCTTTCATCAAATGATTGGCGAACCTTTCAATCATAACGTTACCGAACTTCGGATCGGGTTGGATTTCTCTTCTGAATTGTATTGGACGTCTCGGCATATTATTCCTTGCCTTCTTGCGGCTTCTTGGCTCCATACAAGGAACGACCTCTTCGGCGTCCTTCCACTCCGGCGGTATCCAAAATACCTCTAACAATTCTGTATCGAACACCAGGAAGATCTTTCACACGACCGCCACGAACCAAAACCACGGAATGTTCCTGAAGTCCGTGTCCTTCTCCTGGAATATGAGCGGTTACTTCCATACCATTTGTAAGACGAACTCTAGCGATTTTTCGGAGAGCGGAGTTAGGTTTCTTTGGAGTCATGGTTCTTACCTGAGTGCATACTCCTCTTTTAAAAGGAGAACCGTTCTTTAATTTGAATGGGCGATTTTTTAAAACATTAAATGTCCAACCGAGAGCTGGAACTTTCGATTTTTTCGAAACTTTCTTTCTGGATTTTCTTACTAGTTGGTTAATAGTTGGCATAACACGATTATAATTCAAAAATTTGGGGATTTTTTCAGACCATTTCCCCGAAAGGTATCGAGAGACAATGTACGAGAATAATTAATTATCGTCAAGTATAAGACGCGCCTAAGATACCTGCTCGTCCTTATTTTCTTCCTTCTTTCGCCTCTTCCATAGCAAGAATAGGTAAAAGATGACGGCAATTACGACCAAAACCCAGAACCAGTTGCGGGGATTCTTTAGAAACGCTAAGGCAAGACTTAAAAGGTTCTTATTTGAAGAAGGATCAGTTTTTACCGTTGAAGCTCCTTTTACTTCAGGCGATGGTTGCGAGCTAGGTTGAGTTTCCTCTTCCGGATTAAGGTTTCCCGAGTCGCTTCCTGAAAAACTAGAAGTAACTGAATTAATAAAGTTACCTAAAACTGATGGCGCAGAAGAACCAGGCGTCGGCTTTTTCGTACTTTTTCCGGAAACTGTAGGATTTGAAGTTGGTCCGCTGCTTCCTTCTTCATCACCATCCCCATCGCCGCCTCCCGAAGTTTCGCATTGGACATTAAAGGAAATATCAAAATTAGTACCCGCAGCACTCAGGCTTTGCGGAGTATCTTCAGAAAGTTTTATGTTCCAACTAAAAGATTTGGAATCGTGAGGATCAATTGAACCAAGATCTACCGGACTGTTTCTGTAGATATCATAAAAAGTTTTTGAATTCGTCGCCGCTCCGCTCGCCATGATCCCGTATTCAGGTCGGTCGTTACTGGTAATAGCCGTGAACATATTCTTTGCCAACTCAGAGTTGGGTTCGGTCGATACAACGGAAAGATAAAGAGAACAAACTCCGCTTCGGTCGTTAACTGCATCAAAAGTTTTAGTGTAAGACTGGCCGGGAGCAACGTTCAATTCATTAAATAATGGCGTTCCAGCGGGACTTAAATCGCAGGAACTTCCTTCGTCTCCGCAAAGCAAAGTCATGTTTGCGGCTTGAGCAGAAAAGGCGATGCCTAGAAAAGCCAAGGCGACAAGAAAGCCTCCGAATTTTTTAATTTCTTTATGCATACAAAATATATTTCTTCCAATTTAGAACTATTTGCTGAGATCCATCGCCTGATTGTCCCTGATTTCCATCTGGATTATTTCCGTTATCCTGAGGCTCTCCTTTCGAATCTTCTACTTCTTTGGGATTTTGATCGGACGTTTGCTCAGAACCATCAGAGTTTTCAGGCTTTTGATCCTCTTTTATATCTTCCTTGATTTCTTCGTTGGGTACCTCATCATCTATTTCAGTTTCACCAGGGTTACTTTTATTGTCCTGACCTTTGCTGTCCTGAGATTCTTCTTTCTCCCCTTCTGATCCTTTTTCGGGATCAGTCGGTTGGGAAGGATCTTCAGAAGTTTCTTCTTTTAATTTTTCTTCAACTTCAGAATCGTTTAAAGACATAAGATTTTCAGGAAGTTTTGTTATTGTTTCATCAGACAAGTTTTCAGCGGCAGGGGTACCGTAGTTTGAACCATAGGCGGTGTCCCAGAAATTTCCATCGTTACAAGCGTCATCTGAACACATGTGCCAACCATCTGCAGGATCATCGTTTCTTTCCATTGAGTGACGAGTCGCGCCATTACCACCAGCTGGCCATTCTCCTTCGGGAGTTGAATCTATTTCATGCTCACTAGAATTTTTTAAGATAAGTTCTTCTCCATCATTGTGTAAACTCATTCCCGAAATAACAAGGTTAGAAGTAATCAAATCGTCAATCTCAGATTCTGATATTTCTTTTTTTGTTATCAAAAAGTAACCGTTGGCAGGAATTGTCCCTGAAGGAATATCTATTGCATTTCCATCTAAACCAGCATTTTGAATAAACCAATTACTTAAATCTATCGGCGAATCTGTAGTATTTCGAAGCTCAATCCATTCGTCATCACCACTTGGTCCACCAATTGATCCCATCCACATGACTTCATTAATAACAACATCGCCAGCTTCAGCTTCTGAGCTAGTTATCGCAGCGACATCATTTCCTAATACTTCCGTATCGAAGAATCCGGTTGTACTGATTCCATTAGTTTGCCATCCTTTATAAGTCAGACTAAAGCTACAGCTCTTCCCAACAAACTCATTCTCATCGTCTTCGTAACTGAGATCAAAATCCCAGTCATCGCTGGTTTCAGATAAAGTAACTGCATCAAAATTCATGCCGATTAAATTTCCATTGTATTTTTCGTCACCGTCAGCAGAGGCTTTTATTTTTAAAGCATTGCAAAAACTAGAATCGCCATCAGTCTGAGAGACAGTAATATTATATTTAAAATTTAAACTTCCTTCTTTTTTAACTCGAGCAGACATGCTCTGCACATCACCTGGCTCTAAATCCGAGACCGAAAACAAATTTGTAATTGGCACATTGGAGGGATTTGTTAGAGAAAAATCCAGAGTGCCTGCGGTGAATGAGACATTGGAAATTTTTTCACTGTCAGAAAAAGTGGCGTGAGTGTAACCTGTTACACCCGCGATTACTACAAAAGCAAGAAAAACAATATCCAAAACTAATTTAAGCAGTTTTTTCATTCTTTTTCTTTTTCTTAGTCATTAATTCTTTGCGTTTAGTCCAAAGTACTTTTACTTCTTTCTTAATGTTCATAACTTCGCTGTAAATAATGATTGTTCCTATGACAACCAGAATAATTAAACCTTGTTTGGTTCCGACGAATGAAAGCAGGTAACCCAAGTAAGGAACAGAAAACAACACTTTCCCTTCGACTGCTTCTTTCGCGACTGGTTCGCCATCGACAGCGTTGTTGGCATCCCCTTTTGTAATGAAAGTTGGAGTCCCAGACTCTTCTCTTACCTCGATAACCCGATGAGTGGTGGGGATTCCCTTTCCGGTGCCAGCTTTATAGGTAATAACGTCGTTAACGTTGTATCGCTGTTCAGGTTTCACAATCGCCACACTACCGACTTTGATTTTCGGCTCCATAGAGCCGGAAAGAACAGTATAAAGTTTTGGCGCGTTTTTCACTGGAATAAGAAACCACACCAGCACTAGAGCCACAAAAATCACTACACCATATGAAATTGCTTCAAATATTTTTTGGGATTTTTTCATTTAAGTTTATTCGGTTGCACAAAATATTTTTGTTTATGCAACCTTTAAACTCACTAATTTAAGCTAAGTTAGTGAACCTGTTCAGCAACAAATTTAAGATCAAATGTAGCTGACTTACCTTGAAATTCGTTCCCTAAAGTCGTAGGCACTTTAAAATCAAGAATTATAGTGTCTTTCTTTCCAGAAGCTAAAACATGCGCGGCTGTAGCATCTTTGTAAACAGCAGTTCCAAGAATGTTTACATCAGTCAACCAGTTTGAAACTGGTTGTCCCACTGCCCAGTTTGGAGAATAAATTCCTTGGTCAAATCCTTCTACTTGCCCATAAACAGCAACGTTGATATTTGCGAGCAAATTATTAGGATCATTTTTATTAACAGCACTTACAACTAATGAACCAGTATCTAATGTCCCGGCATTGTTAATTACAACCCATTTTTTGAAAGAATCTCCAGGCTTAAAGTTGTTTAGAGTCACTGGAACCATCCAAGATTCGGAAGCATCTTGTATATCAAGAGTTCCCGCAACAAAAGAGTTTCCTGCCACCGTTGCTTCATCGTTAAAATAAGCGCGGGTGGAACCTGCGATAGCAGCTGAAACGCCAAGAATGGTGATTAAGCTTAATAATATTCTTTTCATTGTTTCCACCTCCTCTCACTTAAAAGATAAACTAGAAACTTTTTAAAGTTTCCTCCAAAATACTCATAAAATAATTCTATAATTAGTTTATTTATTATTTTAATAAGTATTATCAATATGCCCTAGTCAGGTTTTTTGTCAATCTATGGTTTTAATTAAATTATTAACAGTCTAACCTGCTGCCCCATTTGACATTCTTTAGTCTTGGGTTACTTTTTAGCCCAGGAGTGTTCTGTGTAATTTTCTCGGTAAGGGAGTTCCGTCATGAACCTAAACATGAGCCCCTCAGAATTGACCACACTGCTATTTCGTCGCATACAAAACGCAGGTTTCCCGATTCGGCACCAAATCGACGTGCCGCCCCTGGAGATGTCCGAACCTCTCATGGCATTGCTCGGCCGAGGATGGCACCATTTGTGCCATGAAGAGCCGGCGGTCTTTATTCCTGCCGCTGTGATCGTTCCTTGCGACATGTCTTTCCTGTTCGAACCGGGTTTTAACCTTTTCGATGAGTTTCAGTATCTCTGCTCGGATACGCCAATCCGTGAACGGGCTTACTACCTCGAAGACATTCGAGTCTTTCATTCGCATATGGTGGAGGACCTCGAGATCTCTGTTCAAGGCGGATACAGCTATTTGACCCTGCTGGAATCGGGGCAACTCTTGGCTCAGATGAGTCAAATCTCGGTTAATTCTACCGAGGAGCGAGGCATCGGAAGCATCACTACCCGAAACGTGGGGTTGCCCGTCATTAGCAATTCCGCAGATGACCATGTTGCTCTTCGACTCCATGTATATCACAACTGGCACAAGCTTTTGGTGGCAAGAAAGCCAAGTGATGGAGAAGCAAATCATCATGTAGCCGTTTGCAGAAGAAGAATTGGGGTTCCCCGAACACAACAAATTCTCGGAACCTTAAAGTCCCTTCGCTAGACTCCCATTTGGGAGTTTTTAATTTGTCAGCTTACCGGATAAGCCAGGCGAGCAAATACATCACTGGCTGTCTAACTATCAGGTTAAGGATGGCGCCACCAGTTATTGAATCCAAAAGAAGAAAAATAATGATTATCGTGAAACTTTGATTTTCTACCCAATAAAGAAAGCTTGCGTTGCCTCTGAAAATAAAAGGAAGAATGGCTGAACCATCAAGCGGAGGAATTGGAATTAAGTTGAACATCATCAAAACCAAATTGATGGTGATGATTGAAGTTAAAAGCATCGGGATGTTGCTACCTGTGGGAACGTATTTCAAAAATACAGAAAAAATTAAAGCAGTGAAAAAATTGGCAACCGGTCCGGCGAGAGCGACTAGTAATTTGTCTTTAAGAGGATTTCTGAAATTGTATGGATTTACGGGAACCGGTTTTGCCCAACCGAAAACGAAACCCGTGTTGGACAAAATCAGAAGCATCGGAACCAGAACGGTGCCTATCGGATCTATATGCCTTAAAGGATTTAAGGTAACTCGGCCCGCGTATTTTGCAGTTGGATCACCAAGTCTGTCTGCCGCGATTGCGTGTGCCGATTCGTGCACAACGATGGCTATCACAAAACCGATTATCGAAGCTATGAGCGATAAGCTAATCATGTTTGAATATTACCACAGTTTTTTTAAAAAACTGTGAAATAAAAAAGGGCTTAAATGCCCTTATAATTCGATTGCCAGAATGGCTGGCATGTCTGGCGCTAGTTTCTCTGCATCATGATCATAGTACTTGGTTGAAAGCCAAATTGTGATGCCACCAAAACCTCCGAAAAGTCCATTTATGTAGCAACCACCATGATGAGAAAAGCGAAACGTGCTTTCTTTCAAAACCTTTAAGCTGTTGAGTCTGGTGGTTCCACATGAGCTGTTCATGTCATGAACCGAGTCTTGGATTTCTTGAAAATCCACAGTTTCTCTTTTGGTTACGCTTAGACAGACTCGTCTTGTTAGTTCAAGAGATTGGCGATAAAGCCAGATGGCTGCTTTCTTCCCAAGCGGCGTAGCGTCATGGGAATTTCTGATCACATGTTCGACGATGGGAAGCCTGCTTACTGGATGGATCAAGCTTGCTGTCGGAACAACCAACGTCGGCTCAGGAGAAATTAGTGCGGACATTATTCTGCTCCTTTTGGGTTTTACAGGACAAACTCCAACTGCTTGTATTAAACCATAAAAGCCTCCCTGTCAATTTAAGTTTCTATGTTAAAGTTGCTTATTATCTTTGTTCATGTTAAAGTCCTCAAGTCAAATTTCAAAGCTAAATTTAATTTTATGATGAAAGTCTGTATGAGATGCGGTAAGGGGATCCAATCGTCTTTTAGTCGAAGCCATTCTAATATTGCTTCAAAACGAAGACAGTACCCGAATTTGCAAAAAACAAAGATCAACGGCAAGAGAATGTTGCTTTGCACTGGCTGCATCAAGGCTATCGCCAAAGAATCCGCGAAGTAAATTCCATAAACGCAGTGATTGTTACTCAGTATCTGCTGTAAGATTTTACGTAACTGCAAGCTGTCCATTCCAACTAACCTACGTTAGCCGTTAGTCAGCATCCCTGCGAACCTGCTCACAGAGCAACGAAGTACAGTCCCACCCCCCTGCGAACCTGCCTGCAAAACAATCGTGGTAATCCTTCTCTGCGAACCTTTTTTAAGGAGTGTTCTAGTAATCCACCCCTGCGTACCCGCCTCTGCCGAACAATCGTAATCGAAAGCTCTCCACCCCTGCGAACGCAGGGGTCATTCAATTCCACATATCTTCGGATATAGATCTTTAAATGCTGGGTTAATGCTAGCTATGAGATTAAGCTTCCATGCTCTTTTCCATTTCTTAAGTATTTTCTCTCTGTTTAATGCAGAATCTCTGTCTTGAGTTGTTTCGTAATAAAGAAGCTTTGTTATTACATATTTCTTTGTGAATCCTTCTACTAATCCTTCTTTGTGAGCATGAACTCTTTGAATTAAATCTGAGGTAAATCCGACGTACAGAGTAGGTCTGTTATTACCCATGATGTATACGTAATAATCCTGAGGCATAACCTAAATATATGACAAAACGGAAGACCCCTGCGCCCGCCTGCATCGCTATGCCCGCCGCCAAGACTGCCGTCAGGCTGTCGGGCTGGCGAAAGCATTGCGGGCAGGTTCGCAGGGGTGGCATGAAGACGGGTACAGAGGTCTTCCGCAATCTTTTTTCTTATTATAAGAATAGAACTAGAAATTAATCCGAAATCACCCTATCATAAGGAATACCTGCGACGGGGTGTCGTATAGTGGCAGTACGCGAGCATGGGGTGCTTGTAGCCGCGGTCCGATTCCGCGCACCCCGACCAAAGTGTTAAGAAATAGAAAATAAATAACTCAAAAAAATTATGATATAGTTGAGGAGTTTGTAACCTAAATGATTATAAATTCTTTAATTTTAATTTTTTCGCTAATCCTTGTCGTTAGAAGCGCGACTATGGCGACGAGGTATTCCGAAAGATTCGCTCGAAATTTTAGACTTTCAAAATATATAATCGGTTTTGTAATTATCGCATTTATTTCAATTATCCCTGAAACTTTTATTTCAATAAATTCGATAATTGAAGGGATTCCCGAATTTGGCCTTGGTACTTTACTTGGGTCTAATGTCGCCGACCTCACTCTCATCTTTGCAATTTTGATTTTGTATTCAGGACGGGGCATTAAGATTGAAAGCAAAATATTAAAAAATGTTCGTTTTTATCCTTTTTTCCTGATGTTACCTATTTTGTTTGGACTCGATGGAACACTTTCTCGTATCGAAGGCTCGTTGCTTGTCATTACCGGTTCCCTTTTTTATTATTTCATGCTTAGAAACAGTTCGAGTGATCAAACTAAACCCTGCCACAATGATGGCAAATTAAAGAATTTCATATTTCTCTTATTCGCTGTTTTACTATTAATAATTGGCTCCCACTTTACCGTCACTTCGGCAACTGAACTGGCTGACATTTTAAAAATTTCTCCGGTTTTGATTGCTATGCTCGTGGTTAGTTTAGGCACAACCATGCCCGAACTGTTTTATTCTCTAAGTTCCATGAAAAGAAAAGACGATGAGTTGGCAATAGGAGATATTCTTGGAACCGTGTTAGCAGATGCGACCATAGTGGTGGGAATCCTGGCCCTTATTAGTCCGTTTTCTTTTCCCGTAAAAATAGTTTACGTAACTGGAGCTTTTATGGTCATCGCTTCACTTGTGCTTTTAAGATTTATGAATTCTGGAAGAATAATTAACAAAAAAGAAGGATATATGCTTTTGGCCTTTTGGGTGATTTACGTCGTTACGGAGTTTGTAATCAGCAGATAAAAATGAAATATTCTCCGTCTAAAAATTTTGCTTTGCAGACATAATATCTGCTATAAAGTTATCAGCCCTCATTAGGGATTCTTTCAAATTGAACAACACGTCGAGGGAGGGGTTAAGATATGAATTCTCCGCTGATTCTCTTTCAAGAGGAAAGGCAGGTTTTCAGGAGAATTCTTCCTGACAACTTGTCGACACGATTGGCCCAAAAAGCCAGCTTCGTGATTTGTAGCCAAGGAAAAGAACTGGATGTCATAAGGCACCTCATCGAGCAGACTTCTTTGAGAGAAGTACGCTCCATTATTCCCATTAACGGCTGTTACTACATTTTTTTGTCCGGCGGAGTCGAGATTCACGACCCTCTCAAAGCCGGATCCCAGAACTGTGAGCCTTCTCCGTCATCCGACGCGAAATACTTTTTCTCCTGGCACATGCCTTCTTTCGATGTCCACGGACAAGAATTAAAGCGCCAGGCTGATCAAGATTTTGCATGTACTTCCTGCCATTACCACAAAAACCCTGAAATGGTAGAAAAGTACTTTTTCATCTCTGGAGAAGGAGTCATCTGCTTGAGATTGCACCATGAGAATGGTGAATCCCAATGGGCAGAAATTCCCGTAAAATCTGGGATGGAAATTGAAGTCCCGGCCGGAATGGAGCACCAGCTCTTTACTACAACTTCGCTCACTACTTGCCTGCTGATGAAGTTCAGAAATCCACGAGACGATGGTTACCTTGATACTCTCAAGGCAGACCACTGGCACGTGCAAGGAGCCCCTGTTCCAATTTTCAAACTCAGAAAATGAGTTTCATCCACGCTTTGTCGTGGATTTTTTAAATAACTTCTTTGAAATAATTTATTGTTTTTTCTAATCCTTCTTCAAGAGAAATTTTTGGTTCCCACTTTAATTTTGTCTTTGCCAAAGTAATGTCCGGCTGTCTTTTGCGAGGGTCATCTTCGGGTAACGGATTTAAGATTATTTTCGATTTTGAACCAGTCATTTTAATTATTTCTTCTGCCAACTCTTTCACGGTACTTTCTCTTGGATTTCCGAGATTTATCGGACCAGTTTCTTTTGAATTCATCATCTTTATTAACCCGCTAACCAAATCATCGACGTAACAAAAACTTCTTGTTTGAGAACCATCACCGTACAAAGTTATCGGTTCGTTTTTTAAGGCTTGAACAATAAAATTCGACACTACTCTGCCGTCGTTCGGATGCATTCTTGGTCCGTATGTATTGAAAATTCTGACAATGCCCACATCAACATGATTTTGGCGATGATAGTTCGCGCAAAGAGCTTCCGCTACTCTCTTCCCTTCATCGTAACAGCTTCTTACGCCGATTGGATTTACATTTCCCCAATAAGTTTCCTTTTGAGGATGTTCTTCCGGATCGCCGTAGACTTCTGAAGTGGAAGCCTGCAAAATTCTAGCCTTAACTCGCTTGGCTAAACCTAGCATGTTCACCATTCCGACGGTTGAGGTTTTAATGGTCTTTATTGGGTTGTATTGGTAATGGATGGGACTTGCGGGACAGGCCAAATTATAAATCTGGTCGACTTCAACAACCAATGGATCGACGATATCGTGGCGGATATATTCAAAATGATCATTCTTGATCAAGTGCCTGATATTTTCTTTCGAGCCAGTAAAAAAATTATCAACACAAAGGACGTCATGTCCTTCATTTAATAGGCGTTCGCACAGATGACTACCGATAAAACCAGCGCCACCTGTGACGAGGATACTTTTCCTTGATTTCTTCATTGCTTTGACAAATTTAGCATAAAAAAGTGTTTGACACAATTTAGCAAATAATATATAAGTAAAGGCTTGTTATTTTGACAATATTTTGACTTTCTCAGAGCAACAAACCCACGAACAGGAGAAGATAAGATGTCATCGAATTTCAAAAAAGTTCATCCGCTTATTAGCGGCGCTTTGGCTGATTGGTTGCGATTGAACCCAAATGGAAGACAACAGCTTGAGGCGGCCGGAGTTCCACCAACGCGAATCGAAAGATTGGCCAATGGGGACCTATCGGAAGCCGTACTTTCCATGGTTGAAAAACCATTGTTCGAGATCTGCAAGATCGACTTAAAGGAATTAACTTTCCTGGCGGCGAGAGCCCAGTTGCATGATGGAGAATGGTCGGGAGAAGACCGACTGCCAAGAATCACGAATTACGCGACAATGCTTGAAGCCTTCAATATCGTCTGCGAGGAAGTAGGTTATAACAAAATCCGCTACACCGTTAACATGTTCGATAATCGTTTCCAAAAGCTGATCAAAGGAGAAGCTCGCGGAAGCGTGAATCGCATCATGCTGATGTTGGAGATCGTCTACCGACATCAAAACGGCCTTCCTCTTCCAAAAGCGACAAGGCCGGAACAAAAACCGGTTGATCAGAAAGTTGATCAAAAGTCGGTTCTTGAAAACAACAGTGTTCGGGAACTTCCAAGAACCTCTCATCCTTTTCCGGACGGGAAAGAAAGAATGGTAATTGGAAGTCTGCTCACATCCATCGCCGTTCAGGTAAATCTTCTCGAGGTGCTCACCGAGGGCAATCCGGAGGTAATCCTTGGAGGCGATCAAATGAAGACTCTCAAGCTTTGTATGCGCTTACTTAACGCGCTCGGGATTTCAAAAGAAGTTTTGGAAAAACTTCGAACCCAAAATCCCATAACGGATAGGGATCCATTGTTTGGCGTACTGAAAGACCTCACAACCACGTAAGGAAACGAAAACCATGCCATTGAGAACTTCCGATGATGTTGGCATCACAGTCAGCGCAAGACATCTCGTTGAGAACCTGGCGCTTGATTTGTACCAGGATCCAAGCGATTGTCTCGCCGAATTGTGGCGCAACAGTGCTGTTGCCTGCATGCCTCAAGACCGATGGACTCCAAACAGAGTCCGGATCGAGATCAACCTTCTGAAGTCCCATCCACTTTCCCCCAACTCTCCAGCACTCGAAGTGATGGATTGGGGCTGCGGAATTCCGCGCGCACGATTGCGAGTGATCGGACCCGGAATGGATGACTCTCGAAATGGGAAACTCCACGGAGCTGCGCAAAAGCGAATCGGCCGATTCGCTGGACTGGCTTTGAACCAATGCTGCCTCGATGGGGACATTAACTCGGGTTATTACATTATGACCCGCACGACCAAGGAAGGACCCGTCGATTTCGTGTCGATGATTCCCGCCATGATCGAAAGAGGCGAGCGATGGATCAAAACCATCGATCCCGACAGTATCGAACTGGGACATCGAAAAGGGATGGCTGGAACCTTCACTTGCATCATCATTCCGAATACGGTTTTCCAAAACGAGGCCCAGATTCGCGATGCCTTAAAGTGGAGGATTCCGCGATCTCCCGATCTGATGTTCAATCTTAAGGTCGGGGGTAAGGCAATGATTCCACCAAAGTTGGGTACCGAAGTAACAAGTGCTGACAGCGGCAACCTGGGAATCAAAGCTTTCCTTCAAAAGTGTTCTGGAAACAACGGCGGTATTTGGCTCACGGATGCCGATACTGGGTTGCGTGTTTCATACGCACCCAAATTGGCGCCGTTTAACATTCCCTATCCTCTTTGGAGAACGGATGTTGAAGGAGACATTTTTGTCAGGAATCTCCTTGCTTACCAAAACACATCCCGTTCCGGACTGAACCCGAAGTATCTGAAAAGTTCCGCGTGGGAAAAAGTGCGAATGTATCTGATTGGACACATTATTCCCCAAGTAAAAGCAATGCTGGGCAATGATGATGTGTTCGACAGAAGCAGCGCAACCAGCCAAAGTGTCTTGGAAATCGCCGACATGTTTAACCGAGTTTGGGGAGATCCCCAACAAAACATGGGACCACTATTATTAGATGGTCTTGGACTGGGCTTGGGTGGAAACAAGCGTGAAAAACTCGCTGGACCGCCAAAACACAAGGAAAATCCCGGAGGCGGACATGGAGGTGGTGGAAGTCCCGGAAAACCTCGCAAGCCGAGAGTTAGTCCAATTAACATTGCCGGTACAACTTACTTTCTAAGCAAGTTGCCCCAGGATCCAAGCATTCTTGCAAGTGTTGATCCCACAAACGGACGAGTCATCTACTTGAACGACGATCGATACGAGGGATTTCCCACCAGGAAGGATGCCCTTTTCGAACACGTTCTGTTGATGATTTTCGGAGCAGTTGCTCGTCACTTGTATCCCGGAGACGGAGATCAGATGGCGATGTGGGTTGGAGCCCGACGAGCTGAAGTGCTCCTAGGCGTAAAGTCGAAATAGAATTTGCTCTTTATATTAAAAACGGCGTGTGCAGTGCACACGCCTTTTTCTATTTCTTCACAGAAGATGCCAGTTCCATTTTGAACCTCTCAGCTTCTTCCGAAGAAATAAGAGCTTGAACATTCCAGGGTAACAACCTTGGAGTCCTGGAGAAGAGGTTTGTTCCCATCTTAACCAGGAAAGGAGAAAGATCTATTTTCCTTCCCCTATCATCCATCTCCTCATAGAAGTTTCCGAACTCGGACCAACCAAACTCCTGAAGGAGTCCCGCCCGATCCGCAGCCAGTAGCACCGCCAGAATTCCTCTGCGATCACCAGGTATTAGTTCATACAAAGTGATCATGAGAACCTGATGAGGCAAAACGTTATTCTGGGCCGCAATTTGTTCCAGAAATTCCCTACGAGTTGGTTGGTTGTCTTCCTGTTGATCTTCTTCGTTCAATACCACGCAGTAGAGTTCCACTTCAGGAACTAAGGGGGGATCTTTCAGGTCTTCAGAACCAAGTCCTTCTTCGACCCGACGTACTGCTTCAGCAAATTGCTTAAGCTTTCTGTAGATCGCTTCCCCTTCAGCCTTCATTTGAATCAACTTTTCGATTAATTCCTGAGCTGTTTGGATCTTCCCTTCCAGTTCTTCTCGGAATTTTCTCGAATCGCCGTTATTCAAATGAATACTTTCCCTGGCAAGAGCTTCCTGCAAAGCCGGCTCACTTTCATCAACACTCTCAGAAAGTGTTCGAATGGCTTGGGTGATATCACTTTGCCACTCAAGCCATTTCCCGAGGCATTCTTCCAAACCCGCAGGAACCTGAAGTTGGGATCTCTTTTGAAGCCTTTCGGCAACCGTGGAGCAGTTTGCACCGAACTCAACTAACTGATTAGCTTCGACGGCTAGAGCCTGTTGCAAAGAAGAAAGAACCCTTAAGGATTCGGCGACATTTGCTGTCTGCGCAGTTAAGGCTGACCCCGTGGCATTTGCTTTCTCGATAGCCACACCTAACGTCTCAAGAAACTGGTTAGGCAAAGGAAGAAATTCTTCTGGAGGCTTTTGGAGTTCGGTGAGTTGTTTGCGCAACTCGCTATTCTCCATCGCACTCGCTTCAAGTTTTTGGCGAAGGCCGGCATTTTGTGCCTGGACCTCACGCCAACATTCTTGCATTTTTTCCAGAGACTGCGTTTTTTCGGACAATTTTTCCAAAGCCGTTGACAGTCTCTCTTGCTGTTCTAATTTCTGGGCATTCGCTCCTTCAAGAGATTTGGAGAGAATTAAAATTCTTTGTTGAAGCTCACTGATTTTTGCTGAAATACGAGCCTTACAATCAGTGTTGACTTCCCTTAACTTGTCGGCAACCTTCTGTAACTCACTTGCTGTCGAAGGATTTCCGAATGGAGCTGAGGAAAGAACTTGCTGCAGTTCGCTCAACAAAGATTCAAGAGAAGCGATCGCGGCAATGGTTTTCTTCCTTTTGCCTTCTTTTACGGCATCTAGAATGATCACCACCCTGAGAAAGACTTCAAGGAATATTCCCTGTGACCTTTCCGCAAGCTTTTCTCTTAATCCCAACTCCTGAAAAGCGATTTCGAGAGTCTTGTGGACGTTAGAAAGTGTCCCTTCTACTTCGGTTGTAGTGGATTGGTTGTTGCTTTCGTTCATCAGAATATCTCCTGTTGCTTTTTCTGTTGTAGAAAGATCAATGACTCGAGATTTTAATACGAATTACAAAACCAGTCAATAAAGGCTATTGACAACATTTTATTAAACTATAAACTGATTCGTTCTGTCCTTTAAACAAAATTCTAGTGGAGTTAGCACTATGTTCGAAACATCCGGTCCTAAACACGAGATTCTCAAACTCTTTCTTGGGTTTGTTTCAGCTCGAATTCCGATTGCTGACGCCCTCATGACAACGATGGGCGGTCGCGGACACGAAGCACAACTATGGAAAGAGTATGGGGTACAACCTGCTAATGGTTGGTTAATCGAGAGAAACCGAAGACTCTCTGATCAGATTATTCGTGAAAGATACTATCACTACTGCGCAAGTCTCGCTGCCTTTGCGGGTATCATGAGAACCGTTAAAGGCACGAGAAACGCATATGTCGATGGATTCCACCTGGATCTTTGTGGAACCCTTGAGGCTCGCACCAAAGACTTCAAAGCGATCCCCAGTCTCATCATGAGAAGCAAGGGACGTTGTCTTGCAATTACGGTTGCAGACGAGAGAAGGAATCTTTCTTTGGAACATTGGGATCAAGTAAGATCTGATGCCCAACGAGAAATGGGTGAAAAAGATTTCGGGTCCTTCTTCCATCGCTTGAATGAAGAACAGGAATTCATGAAGACGGTGACTGGTGGATACTTTGGAACCGCCTGTAGTTCGAAACGTGAACTTGGTTTCTTTCTCAATGTTCTTCTGCTTTTGAAGAAACTGAGAGGTCCCAAGATTCCTCTACCAAACGTAATCCGAAGGTACGTCTACGTTTCCACTGAAACAGGACATCCTTTCCGGATGCGAACCTATTTCTTTCACTTTGGAAACAAATTCGTCAGCCGCGGAAAGGCTGCCAAACGGTTGATGAAACTATGGCAAAAAAGCAGCATGTTTATTTTCAGGGATAACCAATTTCAAAATTTGGAAATCCCGGAACAAGTTTTGGAGAAACCAGAAATGACGACTCAGCAACAACATCAGGAAATGTATCCGAAGTTGCGAGCAATCGCTCAGACAATCGGCGGAGAAGTCCTGGCCGAGTTCCAAGCAATGGCCGCAGCCATCGAGGAAACCAGGTTGGACGTTGATCTTGCACAAAAGATCAGAACATTGGTTGTGGGATCGCAAGCAATTGAATCATCCCAAACCCAATCCAGTTCACGACGACAACGACGGCGTGAGCAACCCTCAGCAGCAGTCGAAGAATCCCAGAGTGGGATTGACGAACTCCAAGTCAAGTTGAACCTCTTGCGCGCATCGGCTCAGGGTGAGAAAGCCCTGGAGGAAGCATACACTCGGGCCTATAAGGACTTGGGGCTGACCGGCCGGAAGTACGCCAAGAAGCGTCGACGGATCGTTGGGGCAAAGTACGCATGGACTCAAGGAAAGTTCCGCAAGAAGTTCTTGAAAGCCTGTATTGAGAAGTTCGGGATAATGATTCTTCAAGAACTGGCCGAGCTTTATTCAACCGTCACTGACGAAGTCAAAGTATCTGACCTTCAGCGCGAAGCCGACATGGCTTGACCCTTTGACATTGTTTTTTCTACACCGCCATTTACTGGCGGATTTTTATTTACATTTTTTAAAATTCCTTGACATAATAAAATAATTACTTTACTCTTGGTGCCATTCTTGGAGGTTCCGGTTTCTGCACATACAAAATCAACTAAAATTTGCCGCCCGGCATGGGGGTGCCAGCCCGCAAAGCTACGCTTAGCGTTGTTAGCGGGCAAAATTTTTTCTTTTGCTCTTTTAGCAATCGGCACCTCCGTGCGGGGCAAATCGTGAAACAGGGGGGTTCCTTTTCCCGCGAAGGATTCGCAAAATGGAACCCGGCAAGTCTTGGAGTAATGTTCTCGTCTGGATCTTAATGGGTCTAACTATGCTGCTATTACAATGGCTGGCCTGGAAAGACCTGATCTAGTGCCTCATCCGCTGCGACCAGCGGATTTTTATTTTTAATATATTTAATTATTTTCGCTTGTTTGGTTGATCCCAATAGGCATCATGAAGAACTTTATCCATGACGTTTTCGTATTCATAAAGTTCTTCTTTTTTAAACCAAAGTTCAACTTCCCTTTTGGCTTCTTTCGGATCAGACGAGGCGTGAATTAAATTTCTCACCGATCTGCTTTCTAAATTTGCCATTTCAATTGTGTCGATCGTCAGGTCGGCTCTAATACTTCCAACGTCCGCTGATATTGGATTAGTGCTTCCAACCAATTGTCTGACGTTAGCAATCGCATTTGTACCTTGCCATACCATTGCGACGACAGGACTTGTCGAAAGATATCTTCCCAATTGGCTTCTTATCCATTGGCCAATTTCCAAAGGAGTTCGAGAGTCAACAATTCCAAGTTGAGCCATGCCGGCTTTTGCTTTTTCACCAACTGCTGTTAAGTAACTTTCGTTTTTGGGATAATGGGCCTCAACTAAATCTTTGTTCGCCCAAACCATTTTCATTCCAACCAATTTCAAACCAGATTTTTCAAATCTTTCAATAATGTCTCCAACCAAACCACGCTGAACCCCGTCCGGCTTAATAAGAACTAAACTTCTTTGTTTTTTAATCTTGTTGATTTGTGGATTGATGGAATTTTTAGGCATGCAAATAGATTAAAGAAAAATTACCCAAAAAGCAAGCTTGATGTAATAACTAATTTTTTGTATGGCATTTCTTTTCACAGCTCAATTTTATTTTTCCGTTATCTCCTTCTTTCATAGTAATTGTCCCGGAATAGTCAGTCCTTTCAATTTCAATCCCTTTTAGTCTTTCAAGAGTCTCTTTGTTGGGATGACCGTATGAATTTTTTCCGACCGAAATAATGGCAATACTAGGATTTACTATTTTTATAAAACCAGAAGTAGAAGAAGTCTTACTGCCATGATGAGCAACTTTTAGCACGTCTGCCTGAGGCAAAGAATTCAAACCTGTTAAATATTGTTCTGTTGAGGCCTCAATATCTGCCGCTAAAAGAAAGGAAAAATGTAAGGTTTTTCCATAGACAACAGTAGAAGAAGCGTTCGGCTTCTTTGATCCGTATTCTCTAAGTTTTTCATCAGGAGCAATGATGCTTAAAGTTAAATCTCCTATTTCTATTTTTTCGCCTTGTTCTCCTAAAACCGTTTTAATTTTTTTCTCTTGGATCACGCCAATTAATTCTTTGAATAATGGTAAATCTGGTTGCGGAGAAGAAAGCAGGAGCAGTTCGACTTTATATTTTTTTATTACTTGAAGAAGCCCCCACAAATGATCACTGTCCGTGTGAGTAGAAATAACAACTTCAATTTTATCGTCTATCGGAGATCTGACTTTTGCCATCGACCGAAGAACTTTATTATCTGGCCCGCCATCGACTAGGACATCTATATTTCCCCTGTTGATTAATATCGAATCACCTTGACCAACATCCAAAAAATTAACAGCCCAACTTTGTTTTCGAAAATGGAAAAATATACCGGCCGAAATAACGTCTATCAGAGACAAAATGATCAAGAACTTTTTCATGTTTTCTTTTGAAGAAAGATACTTCTTGTTTCTTTCGAAAATATTAGGGAAAAGAAAAACATCAAAAAGTAGACAAATACTAGAACTTTTGAATTCATACTCATTGAAATATTCGCCCCTGGAAGAGTTGATGAAACATTAACAATCGCAAGAAAAAAATTAGCAATATAATTTGCAATTAAAATCATCAAGGGACCGATAAAAAATATTGAACCGAGTAAAATAGCCAAAAAACCAAAAACCATAACAAAAGGATAAATGGGAGCAGCAATTATATTGGAAATAAGTCCTACCAAAGAAAGACGTTCAAATGAATAGATAATTATTGGAGAAGTTATAAGCATGACTGAAAAAGTCATGACAAATGTCGCTTTTAATTTTAGAAAGTCTCTTGTTCCAACAAATTTGTATACTATTGGATAAATCACAATCATTCCCCACATGGCCAAGGCCGACAACTGAAAGCCGACATCTGTTAATAAAATTCGCGGATTAATAAGAGTCATTAAAAAACAACTTATCAATAGAGCTCGAACTCCTTGAGTTCTTCTCCCAGAGAAGTAAGCCCAAAAAACAATAGCTGCCATGATCACCGAACGTATGCCGCTGGGAGGAAAATCAACTAACAATATAAAAACAACAGACAAAATAGTTGTAACCAAAACGGCAAAATTTCTATTTAATCCCAGTGCTGTTGATAATAAAAATATCATCACCGACAGCATGGCTATGTGCTGACCAGAGATAGCAACCAGATGTGCTAAGCCTGAGTTGGAAAAAGATTCTCTTATTTCATAAGGCAAGTCATGCATAAATCCCAAGAGAGTAGCAGCAGTTAATCCCGCTGCGGGTTCCGGTAAAAGATGCTGTATTCTGGTTCGCAACATATTTCTTAAAGAAGAAATCAAAGGCTCTCTCCCCTTTTCAATATTAATAATTCTAGGATTAACGATTAAAGAATAAATTCCTAATCTTGCATAATATTTTTCGGGATTAAAATTACCTTTAATTTTTTTGTTTTTTTCTGGCAATTGGGCTTTTCCTAATAAAGAGATTTTGTCACCAATTTTTAATTCGTCTGTTAAAGGCATTTTAACTTGAATCCTCCCTGGTAATTTTTTTCCTGTCTTATATAAAGAAATATTTTTTATCCAAACATATGAATAAAGTTCTCGGTCTTCTAAACCATCAATTTCTCCTTCAAAATAATTAATAACATTCGAATAAGTCCCATATTCGTTATAAATTTTTATATCTTTTCTCTGAATTAAATCTGCCCTGATTAACCCAAGAACTAGTGCAAGAACTAAAAAACCAATAGTGAGATTATTTGTTGCCGTAAGAAATACTGCAGCAATGCTCAGAAAAATCAGAATGTAAAAATTCACCGGTGAAAAGATAGAACCTAACCCAATTCCAAGTAACCACCCAAGACACAAGACTGGGACAATTCTAACTACCATTTTTTAAGTTTACACTAATAACTTAATATTTATTTTGTTTGTTATGCATAACACCATAGGCTTATTGCCAGCACATATTTTGCTGAACAATTTTTGTAACAGAGAGAACAAATATTTTGTTCTCTCTGAACAAACAAAAATCCCGCTCATCGCGGGATTCTCATTTATTTGAATACTTCAGGTTTTCATTTTCTTACGAATGAAAGTTGGTATATCTAGATCTTCTTGTGAACTCGACCCCTGACTTGATTGTTGTGGTGGAACAACTGGTGCGGGTCTAGAAACGGTAGGCATAGCTGGAGCATGATGCATTTGTTCTTGAGGACGATTGAAAGTCGGAGTCGGACGTTTCATCATCGGTGAGTGAACCTGTTTTATTCCAGATGATTCTTTTTTAGCAGTATCAAAACCAGTCGCAACAACTGTGATACGAATTTCGTCGTTCGGCTGATTTTCATCAATAACAGCACCGAACTTTACTCGAGCATTTGGATCAGCATTTTCAGTGATGATTCGAGCAACTTCTTCAATCTCGTACATTCCCAAATCATTTCCACCGCTGATATTAAACAGGATACCTTTTGCCCCATCAATTGATACTTCCAAAAGTGGGCTGTCGATTGCGGCTCGAGCAGCTTCAACTGCACGATTCTCTCCAGTGGCTCTTCCGATTCCCATGAGTGCTGAACCGGCGTCAGTCATAACTGTTCGAACATCAGCAAAATCCGCATTAACAATTCCATGTTCAGTGATTAAATCTGTTATGCCCTGGACACCTTGCCTTAAGACATCGTCCACTACTCTGAAGGCATCAAGTAAAGATGTTTTTCTGTCGATAACCTGTAACAAACGATCATTGGTAATAACTACACTGGCGTCCACTCTTTCCGACAATTCTGCAAGGGATTCTTCTGCAATAATTTTTCTTTGCTGTCCCTCAAAAGAAAACGGTTTGGTGACAAAACCTATTGTTAAAGCTCCTGATTCTCTAGCAATTTCAGCAACAATAGGAGAAGCTCCGGAACAAGTTCCACCACCCATACCGCCAGTTACGAAAACCATATCGCTTCCTTTTAATATTTCGTGAATTTCTTCACGGCTTTCCTCGGCAGCTTGTTGTCCAACCTGAGGGTCCATTCCAGCACCCAAGCCTCTCGTTATTGTTTGACCGATATGAATTTTTTGATCAGCTCCTGAATGATGAAGAGCTTGCGCGTCTGTATTGACCGCAATGAATTCGACTCCTTTTACTTTTGCCTCCATCATTCTGTTTAAGATTGCGTTTCCAGCACCTCCAACTCCAACGACTTTTATTTTGGCAAATGTTTCTATTTTAGGTTTAACTTCAGCCATATTGGTCTTTAATTTCCTTTTGAAGGGTAACGATGCCAGAATACCATTACAAACAACCTTGTCAAACAATTTGTTGTTCAAACTGAACACATCTTTTGTTCAACGTGAACAAAAAAGTGAATTAAAAATATCAATAGTAAAGTTTGAATTTCTTTGTTATAAAAATTTTTTACACACGTAATCACTAACCTCTTTCAAACAAAAAAGGCGCGTATGCGCCTAACAAATAAATTCCTGAAAGGGTTGACTACCCGACTCCGAGAATCACGGGATGCCTTCCTCCTCCCAATAGGACATCTCTGACGTTTCCACTTTGTTGATCTTGTTGAAGACCTTCACGCAAGAGAAACTGTATTTCTTTTGCGGTCACTCCTTCATCAACGGTTACGAACAAAGGATAGTCCTCTCCTCTTTCGATAGCTTGTTTCGCTATTTCTTGAAACCCATTTATATATCCTCTGTTTCCGTTACGGAGATCCGGCGTAATCTTCAGGGGAGAACCAGCAAAGACAATATGAAGATTAACCAGATTGCCGCTTTGAGTTGAAATCACAAGTCGATCCCGCTTGCGATCATAAACCATTTCCCAAGATTGGCTAGTTACTTGAGTGCCAATTCCCATATGAGAACTGATATTCAACATGGGGACGGGGCCTTCATCAAAAATGAAAGTTGGCCCTACAAGCAAAGCAGAAATTTCTACACCGAGCACTCGAGCAAACACCCTCGCAACTTCTTCCGAAAGAAGAACTCTTCCGCTTTCATATGCGTAAACAGCAGCAGAAGAATAAGAAAAATTCGGAAAAAGAAATTTCGCCATTTCAATCAACTTCTCAGCTGTTAAATTCTTGAACTTTCTTGCCTTTTTCAGGGCGACTCCCCTTGCTTTGGCAATGTTTGTTCGTCTTTCTGGTTTGGTGCTCATGGTTATATTCCTCTTTCAAAAATAACAACAAAAACATGACTTGTTATGTTAGTTTAAAATATTAATTAAATCAACATCAATCTGAAGGGCACCATCTCAGCAAACGCTGGGGCCGTCGAATTTAATTTCACTTCATGACTAAAATGCAAATTCTGGGTTAGCTTTTTTATTCTCAATTTAAATAGATGATTAAAAAAAGACCCTGTCATTTGCCAGGGGGCGGAAAAATATTAACAACTAGAAAATAATCCTTAGGGTAACAACGATTTAAACCAGCCTCTAATTTTTTGTACTGTTGGAGCAACGTTGGACAAAGCGGAAGTATGTGCATGTCCTTTAGTTTGATGCGAATCAATCGCGTGGAAAATTAATCCGGTCGCTACGGCCCAAGCCGGATCATTAAGTTGATCCGCAATACCGGGCAGCATCTGAGGAAATCCCAATTGAGCTGGCAAACGAAGTTCTTTTTTTGCTAATTCCACCACTCCGTGTAATTTTGCACCGCCACCGACAAGTACGACTCCCGCAGGAAGAAGTCCTGAACGATCAACGTATTTAAGTTGCTTGTTTACCAGTGAGAATATTTCAGACAAACGAGCTTCAATTATCTCACTAACATGATGTCTAGAAATTTCAGTCTCTTCTTCTTGTTCATCTACGTTTTTCAAGTTAATCATCTGCGTCTTTTTGACTTCGTCGGGAATCGCAGAGCCCAATTCAACTTTAATTCTTTCAGCAACATCAATCGACGAACGAAGACCAATCGCAATATCGTTAGTAATATGCATTGATCCTATTGGTAAAGTTACGGTTTGAAGCAGCCTATTTTCTTCGAAAACAGCAATACTTGTTGTTCCTCCTCCAAGATCTACTAAAACAACTCCAAGCTCTCTTTGTCTTTTAGACAGCACCGCTTTGGCTGCCGCCAAAGGCGAATAAACAAGATCATCTATAGTAACGCCAGCTTGATAAATGCATTTCGTTAAGTTTTTTATAAATGGTGCGGAGCCTTCAATGATATGAGTATCAACTTCCAAACGAACTCCCGTCATTCCCAATGGATCAGTAATGCCATCCTGTCCATCAACAATAAACTGTTGAGGAATAACGTGAAGGATTTCCCTATTAGAAGGTATGGAAATGGCCTGAGCAGCGTTAACAACTCTCGAGATATCGTCTTCACTTATTTCTCCATCCGCCCTAGAAACCGCTATTACTCCCCTGCTGTTTTGGGATCCAATATGCGAACCGCCGATTGAAACCGTGGCTCTTTCAATAGGAATACCAGCCATTTGCTCAGCCGAATCTAGTGCCTGGCTTACAGATTTAATAGTTTCTTCGACATCCGTAACTACGCCTTTTTGAATTCCTGACGAAGGCGCCATACCAACCCCCAACACTGACGGTTTTTCTTGGTCCGGTGAGACCGCGGCTACCACCACTCTTACAAAAGTAGTGCCCACGTCTAATCCGACAACTACATCATCTTTTGCCATATTAATTATTCATAATAATACCATGTATCAAGAAATTTTGTTTTTTAGATTTATTGAGTTCCTTATTTCACCCTACTATTTCAAAATATGTTTTAAATTTTATAATATAGTTCAATAATTCATCAAACAGGCAACGCTATTCCCTGAAATGATCGGCGGAATAAAAATAATCAGCCCGACAAGAGCCGCAATCACGGAAACAACTAAAACCGCCGCGGCTGCAGTATCTTTTGCCTCTTTAACGCGATCGTGTTTTTCAGGATGAATATGGTCCATGAATCCTTCTAGCGCCGAATTAATTAGTTCTGTTCCTATTACCATACCAATAATCAAAAGAATAACTATCCATTCGAAAGAAGAAATACAAGTAATTACTCCCAAAATTAAAATTACAAATGCGGTAACAAAATGAAGTATAACTGAATGATCTCTCGCTAAAGAATTCCCTAATCCTCTCACCGCATGACGAAAACGTGAAATAATTTTCATGGTATTAAATTTAATATTTTGTTAGTTTTTGAAGTCATTATTGTTTCTTTTTTATCAGTATCATGATCATGACCCAAAAGGTGTAATAACCCATGAACCGTAAGCATTAGTAAATGTCGGCTCAAGTTTAAACCTTTTTTTTCGGCTTCTTCTTTAGCGAAGTCGAAGGCGATAATGATATCACCAAGCCTTATCTTTCCGTCAGGATCAGTCTTAAGAGTTTTTTCCTGAATCGGAAAAGATAAAACGTCAGTTTCCTTATCTATTCCCCTTGTTTCTTTGTTTAAAGACCTTATCTTTTTGTTAGAAACGAAAAATAAACACGTTTCGACATTTTCCCCTAAATCCATTTCCTTTCCGGCAACCTTTTCGAGAGCATTAAATAATTGGAGAGGGATTTTCCTGTTAATTTCTTTTTCAATTATTAACTTCATCTTGAACTTTCAGAACAGACAAAACTGGTTTATGGTTTCCCGCACCTTGGCGTACCGGTTATTTTATCATTCGGAGACGGGATCAACGGATCATAATTATTGTTAACTTCTTGACCGTCTAAGTAACCATCACCATCCGTATCCGGATTATTGGGATCTGATCCCCAGCAAGTTTCTAAGTAATCTGGTAAACCATCTCTATCCGAATCAACTGTTACGTCTATAGCTGTGTTTGTGGGAACAGGGGTGTTCACAAAAGAATTATCTAAAGTTGGAGTTGGACTAATTAAACTACCCAACGATCCCGGAGCTGGAGTCGGCGTTACATACGTATTCCCACCTTCATACAAACTCGGCGTTTGACCTGGGGTTTCCAGAAGAACGGCGGGTGAAGGTGTTGGAGATTGAGTGTTTGGTCGCAAGAAAATCGTCCATATTCCCAGAATAACTGCCACAATAAACAATACTAAAACAATAATTAACACGACAAACCTTTGCGGGCGAATGTTTTTTGAACCTCCTAAACCATTAGTGTTGCCGTTATCTGGCGGAGCGGCGGGAGGAGTAACTTTAGGAATTCCTGGCGCCTCTGGAGTTTTTGACTCCTCCACAACTTTTGACGGCGCGCTGGGAGGAAGAGGTACTCCAATTCCAGTTTCTAGCGCTTCTGAAGTTTTCTTTTCTGGCACACTTTTAACAACCGGGGTCGATTCAGGCGCTTTTGGAGGTTGAGGAGTATTTAACTCAATCGAAGGCATTGATCTTTTGGCATCAAACTTGGGTTCTGGTTTTGGAATATCCTGCTTAGTATCTCTAGCTGGCACAATGGGCTCAGGGGTTGATTTCGGAACTTCTTTCGATGCAGAAGATTTAGGCTGTTCCATTGCGACAGGAGGTTTAACCAAAGGTCTTGAAGGAAGTGGCGGCAAGACTGCTGATTCAGCTTGACCAGCAGAAGCACTTGGAACTTTTGAGTCTGCTAGAGTCTTTAACGGCACACCTTGGCCAAATCTGGATGATGATTGTTTTAGCGGAATAATAGGCTTTCCCGGCAAAGGCCCTCTTGCTCCTTTTCCAGTTTCATTTTTCTTTAAATTTTCAGGAAGGGGTGGAATTGAGGCGGGTTTTCCTAGATCAATTGCCTCAGGAACATTTTTCTTTGCGGGAACTTCTTTATTTTGGGGAACATCTGCCAAAATCTCTTTTGGCAAATCTTCAATAAGTGCTTTATCCCCTACTGGCTCAACAATTGGTAAATTTTCCGGAGGTTCCGGAGCAGAGGGTGTTGGTCGCGAAGGAGATTTTGGACGATTGTTTTTGGGTTTAGAAATATTGTCATATTCAGAAGGCTCTGAGGAAGTTGGTGGTTTTTGATTGTCGTCTTGTTGAGGCATTTTTATTTTGTTATTACCTGTCCCTATTATGACTTAATTTCCTATTATTACTCAAGTCCCCAGTACTTTTTCTATTAATGCCTTTACTCTTCCGCCATCTGCACGACCTTTAACCTTAGCCATAACTTGTCCCATAACTTTCCCAAAAGCCGATTTATCAACCACTCCTAAAGTATTTTTCACTTCATTAATAACAGCAATTAACTCCTCATCGCTAGCCTGGGCAGGCATATATTCTTCTAATATAATTCTCTCGGAATTTTCTTTGTCCGCACTTTCCAGCCTGCCGCCAGCACGATACATTTCTGATGCTTCTTTTCTCTTTTTTATTTCAGATTGAATACATTTCAATTCTTCTTCATCAGTTAACGAATCTTTTCTGAGGGCAATTTTTTCATTTGTTAACTTCGCAAGCAAAAGACGCAAGGTTGATACCCTTGTTGCATCTAATGCTTTCTGGGATTTTTTTAGATCTTCTCTAATTCTTGGTTCCAATGACATGATTCCAGAATTTATCTTAGTAAGACCCGTAATGTTCTCTTGTTCTTTCTTCTAACTTACCAAGTTTTTTCAATACATCTCGTTCTTTTCTTAATTCCGTTCTGCGAATAGCTTCGTCTCTTCGACGTTGTTTGCTTTTTGGTCTCTCGTAAAATCTAACTTTTTTTGCCTGAACCAAAACACCACTCTGTTGAACCTTCCTATGAAAGCGTCTCAACAGGCTGTCAAGAGATTCGTGTTCCTTTTTCTTGACTTCAAACATCCTAAAATTCACCTCTTTCTTTAAAAATGATGAAACAACATTACCAGAGTTTAAACGAGTTGTCAAAAAGAATTAGATTTAGCTTTAGGTCAGTATTGAAAAACCGCCTTTTGGCGGTTTTTCAATACTTTAATGACGTTTATCTTTTACCAACCCCAGAAAGATAATGGGAACCAGCCAAACATGCTTATCGCGCTCGCTTGCTGTTGGGTCGCTGACCCTGAACCGGTTGCTGAAAAAGATTGGCCCTTATTATCGGTTACAGAATTTTTTCCCCAGGGGTCAGAAGCAAAGATTGAAGCAGTTTGTTGCATTAAGGAACTTGAGTCCTCAAAGTTTGACGAAACTGTTTGCGCTTGCTTTACCGAAATATTAACTCCCCATGAAGCCTGACACGTTGTGCATGGTCTTGGTTCACAATCGCGGCAAGGTTCAGGTGTAGGCGTAGGTGTTGGACACGGCGTTGGAGTTGGTGTCGGAGTTGGCGTAGGCGTAGGTGTTGGAGTTGGAGTTGGTGTGGGCGTCGGAGTCGGAGTGGGACAGGGTGTCGGCGTTGGAGTTGGTGTCGGAGTTGGCGTAGGCGTAGGTGTTGGAGTTGGGGTGGGTTTAGGTGTCGGAGTTGGCGTCGGACATGGGGTTGGAGTTGGTTTTGGAGTCGGTTTCGGACAATCCCAACAAAGATGTGGAATCTTTGCACAAATGTCCGGATGTTTACACCAGCATGAGTAGGCATCCGCCTTAAACGCAAAAAGGGACAACATGGAAACTGCAACCACTACCAAAGAGCACTTGACTAACTTTCCTTTCATGTTTTTGTAATTTAAAATTAAATACTGAATAATTTAATACTATTTCTCAAATAAACACAATCATAGTTTTAAAATAAAAGTATTTGACAATTATTTATATTTTAATAAAACTAATTTTCTGATTTAATCCGGTTTGAACACTTTTAAAGAGGACGCGGTTAAAAAAGTCCTGGCAGAAGGTTGCAAGACGAGAGACCTGATGCCTACAAATTGCCGCGACGCTTGTCAGTGCGGAACAGACTTGATGGCTGAAATGATCCTAAATCGTCTCCAATGTTAACAAGAGACCTACTATAATCCCGAATCTTTCGGGATTTTTATTATGCTTTTTTTATAAAGGTTATAAAGGCCTTAGTGGTTCCCCGCCCAAAACATGAAAATGAATATGGTGCACAGTTTGCCCAGCGTCAGAACCAACATTGGTTAGTAAACGAAATCCTCTTTCGGAAAGCTCCTTGTCTTTTGCCAATTGGGCACCAACTCTCATCACATGACCGATCAATTTTTCGTCATCAATTTGCGCTTCCGCGGCTGACTTAATATGTTTTTTGGGAATCACAATAACGTGGACGGGATATTTGGGGTAGATGTCGTTAAACGCAATAACCTCATCATCTTCGAAAATAACATCTGCTTTTATTTCTTTCGCAGCTATTTTACAGAAAATGCAGTCTTCCATTTTCAATCTTAAGCCGTGAACGAGTTCTCTTTTCTCAATCTTTTCTTAAGAGCAGGAACGAGCGAATCCAAATTCAAGTCTAAAGTTTCTTGCATCCCGCTTTCCATGTTTCTCAAAATGATAGTGTTGTCTAAGGCTTCTTTTTGTCCAAGAACCAATGCCCAAGAAACTTTTAAGCGATCAGCAACTCTCAATTGACCTTTAATTCCATCTTTGTGGAAGGCTTCAGCAACTCTAAAACCGGCACGACGAAGATCATCCAACAATTTCAGGGCTCTTCTTCTTCCAAGATCGCCAAGATGCGCCAAGAAAACGTCTGGAGCGTCATTAATATTTATCTCAACTCCTTCTGCTTTCATTTGAAGAATCGTTCTCTCGGCTCCTCCAGCAAAACCAACCGCTGGAACAGAAGGACCACCCAAAAGTTGGACCAGGCCGTCATATCTTCCGCCGGAACCGATTGCCAGTCCGCTTAACGGTTCTGTAGGAGGCAACGTCGAGATGATTTCAAAAACGGTTCGAGTATAATAATCCAATCCTCTTACCAATCTTGGATTTTCTTTGAATGGAATTTCTAAATCCTGTAAGTGGCGAACAACTTCTTTGTAGTGATCTTTGCAGGAATCACAAATATGTTCTGGAAGTTTTGGTCCCGTATTAGCGACCATTTGGCATTTTTCTTCTTTGCAATCCAAAATTCTTAGAGGATTGGTTTTAATTCTTCGACGACAATCATTGCAAAGTTTTCTGGAATTATCTTGCGCATGTTTCTTTAAGGCATTTATGTAAGACGGCCGGCAACCTCTGTTCATGCAACCTATGGTATTAATTTCAATTCTGAAAGCATCGAGCTGCAATGCTTTATACAATTCATACGCCAAGTGAATTACTTGCACATCAATTATGGGGTGTCCTTCACCGATTACCTCAATTCCAAATTGGGTAAGCTGGCGGTATCTACCGGCTTGCGGACGATCATGTCGAAAAACAGGACCCATGTACCACATTCTTACCGGTTGTGGTCTTGAGATCATACCGTGTTCAAGATAAGCGCGGACAACTCCGGCAGTAAATTCTGGACGCAAAGCTAATCTGCTTGTGCCGCTTCTGTCTTTGACATAAAACATTTCCTTTTCGACAATATCTGTTCCTTCTCCAATACTTTTTTCAAACAACGCAGCTTCCTCAACAACTGGAACAGAGATAGGTTTGATATTGAAACTAGAACAAACCTGTTTAAAATTTTCACTGATCACATCCCAATATTTTGCTTCTTCCCACAAAACATCCTCCATTCCTCGTGGAGATTGAACAATCAACTTAATTGGAGCTTGGGCTCTAAGATCTTCTTCTTCTTCTTCGGTTAAATGTTGTTGGGGACCTTTTCTTTCCTTATCAGCATGTAAAACCTGCTGACCGCTACGAAGTTTCTGGTCTCGCTTATTATTCTCCTTTTTGGGGTTGTTGGGGGTCATAATGATTTAAAAATTTATTGAGATGGACTACTTGTCGCCATCGGCTGAACAAGCCCCCCATAGTTTGGCGTATTAAAAGTGGACGCCTTTACGACCGGGAATAATCTTAACCATGCTCTGCCAATAATCATCTGTTTTGGTACGGGCCCCCAAATCCTGGAATCAGAGCTATTGTCTCGGTTATCGCCTAGAACAAAATATTCATTGTTTTTTAGGGTTATGTCAACATTTCCGTGCGTTTGGTCAGAAGGAGGAAGGTACTGTTCACTCAGTTGAATACCGTTGGGATACTGCTTATTGGTAATCGTGATTTGGTTATTATAAACAACGATCCTTTCTCCAGGAAGACCGATTATCCTTTTTATATAGTATTGAGTTGGGTCTAAAGGATATCGAAAAACCACAACATCACCCCTGCTGGGAGTTCTTAAACCAGTGTTGTAGGAAAGCTCATCAATTATTAGATATTCACCATCGTGAAAATTGGGGACCATACTGCTTCCCCGAACAAAAAACGGCTGGGCAACGTAAGCCCTTATTGGAAGAATAATAATCGCGCTAATCAAAAAAACCTTAGCAATTCCCCAAACATTGCCAAAAAAACTGCCCATGGCGGATTTTCTTTTGTTGGTACCAGGTTCTTTAACGATCCCCTTCTCTTTTTCTTCAGTCATATGCGGATTAGAATATCAGAATTTTTGACAAAAATCCACCTTTCTTGTCAAAACAAAAAAACACATGCTTAAAATATTGAATAAATTTAAGCTTATTAAGCCGCGTTATTTTAAATTTACTAATTCTTGCCACCAACACTCAGTGAATGTACACTTTTTATGATCATGAGTTCTCGTGTATCGCTCTCTTCTGAGGAACGTGATTCACTCCTTCGTGAAGCTCACGATGCTGACGAAGGTGATTACGTTCCCGTAAGGACGACAAAAAAACCCAAGAAAAAGTCTTTCTTCTCTGGTGGCGGAAAGATCTCACCCCCTCCTAAAAAAAACAGGAAAGGCAAGGGTCGGGCTTTTCGAAATACAGTTTTCATCTTAATTACTTTGCTTATTTTAGTTTTTGGACTTTTTTCAGCAAAGGTATTGAAAGTGGGTTCAAATGTATTGAATCAAGAAAGATCCATCTTTGCCCAATTAGCTGATTTAATTTTGCCGGGCCAAAAAAATCTGGGTGGTGAAAAAGACGGACAGATAAACATTTTGTTAACTGCTATTGGGGGCAAAGGACACGAAGGAGAAAATTTAGCCGACACAATAATGGTCGCGATGATTCGTCCGCAAGAAAAGAAAATTGCTTTGCTTTCTATCCCAAGAGATCTTTACGTCCGACTTCCGGAAAGCAACGCTTTTACTAAAATTAACGCAGTCCACGCCTACAAAGAGAACGTTAAAGCTGGTGAGGGACCAATTTATTTAAAGAAAAAAGTTGAAGAAGTAACTGGAGTTCCAATCAACTACTATGTTCGGGTTGATTTTACTGCATTCAAAAGAGTTGTTGACGAATTGGGCGGTATTGAAATAACAGTTCAAAACGGTTTTTACGATTATTGGCACAAGATTTCTTTCCCTGCCGGAAAAGAAATAATGAACGGTGATCGCGCTTTGGCATTTTCAAGAGCTAGATATGTTGAAGGACCAGAAGGAGGAGACTTCAAACGTGCCGCGAGACAACAACAAGTTCTTATGGCAATTAGAAATAAGGCCTTATCCGCAAATACGGCTTTTGACCTAAGAGCAGTTTCAGGAATTTTAGACGCATTGGGAGATAACGTTGTTACCAACTTTAATTTGGTTGAAATCAAAAGACTTTTTGAAATCGTCCGTGAAGTCAAAAAAGATAACATCCAATCCGCTGTTCTTTCAACGGGTCCAAATGGTTTGCTAGTTGGCGGAACTGAGATCCTAGACGGAAAACCGGCATCTATTCTTTCCCCAAGAGCTGGCCGAGAAAATTATTCTGAAATCAGAAATTTTGCTCAACATATTTTTGAAAACACCCAAACATCACCCCCAGAAAGTTCAACCCCAGAACCAACTCAAACACCATCATCAACTCCTGAGCCGTCCGCTTCCCCTTCTCCAACCCCGAGCGGTAACCTAGCTTCTGAAAAAGCAACAGTTGAAGTAAGAAATGGAACAAACATTACCGGACTCGCATCAAAGGCTGCAGCGAAATTAAGAGGTTCAAAATTAAATGTTACTGGAATAGGAAATGCGGTTAAACGAGATTCAACTAAGACTATCGTTATTGACCAAACAGATGGTAAAAAAACAAATTCTCTTCAGACTATTTTATCCTCTTTAGATGTTAGTAGCGCGAGCGAACTCCCAACTTCTGAGAAATCATCCAAAGCAGATTTTCTAATAATTTTAGGTTCAGATCAAAATCCATCTTAATATGGCAGCCAAGAGGCTTATTATTGGTTTAGGGAATCCGGGAATCGAGTACGACAATACAAGACATAATGCCGGCGCAATGGCTTTGTCTTATACCACTCAATCTTTGGGATTGCCTGAATTTAAATTTGATAAATACAGCAATTCGTTTATTACCAAAGATTCAGAAAATATGTTTGTCTTTCCGCAAACATTCATGAATTTGTCTGGAAAAACAGTTTCTTTTCTGATGTCCAAAGAAATTATTTCTACTGATAATATTTTGATTTTGCACGACGACAAGGATATTGCTTTGGGAGAATCGCCGATTCAAAGAAACAGAAGCTCGGCCGGACACAAAGGCATACAATCAATTATTGATTCTATCGGGTCCCAGGATTTTCACAGAATAAGAATAGGAATTGGGCCGTTACCTGAAAAAATTGAAACTGACACATTTGTTCTGCAAAAGTTCACCCAAGAAGAATTAAATGTTTTTAGAGAGAAAGTATTTCCGCAAGTAGAATTACAAATTAAGTCCTTCATCCAGGAAAATAGGGCTTAAAATTAAAATATAAATACTATTGCGCTTTTTAGGTAGCAGAATTACCATCAACTTAGGTCAAAACGGACCTTTGGCACTTTCATTTAGGAGGCTGTCTGATGTCTGTTGCAACGTTTCCCGGCTCAACCGAAATTTCTGCTGTAATTTCAAAAAGGATTTACATCGAGAATCTCAGGGTAGACATTGGCCAAGATAATTGTGTCACCCTTGAGGGTCGATGTGGCTCCTGGAATGCGAAACGAATCGCCCAACAAGTAGTAATGGATCGCTTCCCCGAGATACTGACACAAGGCCACCTGATCAACAATATTCAAGTTTCTTAGCGGCTTACAGCCGCTTTTTAAAATAAAAAAGACTAAGAAAAATCTTAGCCTTGACTCTTAGATAATGCATTCATTTGCGTGCTGATTTGTTCCAGTGCTTTCCTTGAAAAAATGTCATCCAAGCGACAGCTTCCTCTCCATTTTTTGTCGTCGCTGGTTCCGCACAAACACACCTTGATGTTCACGGCGCCGAGTTCGTCTGCATTCAACTGTAACCATGAACCCTGAAGAAAACGAGAACAAGAAAGAAGCTTGCTAAGCTCCATTGCACTACATAATCGCAAATACGTACTTTGCGAAAATTGTTTAGTCAAAAAACTTTCGATCATCTGTTCTGAGGTAGGTACAGGTTTTCCTCTAAACTCTGCATCCAAACACTGTTCAAATGTTATAGGAAATACCTCATTTAAGAAATATTTCACAGAAAAAGGTGAATCCAAGCGAATAAACTCTCCTTCGTCTGTTTTGACAAGAAGATAATACCTTCGCTTCCGATCGTCTCTATCAAGACCGAACTCAAGGTTTTGACGAGATGCTTCGAAGTTCTGTCTCAGTTTGTATGCAAGGACTGTGCAAAACACCCAAAAGGGATTTGTTTTCCGTTTGGCCATGACAAGACTCCTTTGTTCAAAAAAGTGAAAGGAACAGGAAAAAGAATATTAAATTTTAATTTTATTTACGTCAATTTTTAAAATTAAAAAGACTAAGTTTGACTTAGTCGAGTTGCCGCGCGAATGCTCGCATTTCCCTGCAGATTTTGCGAATCACTTTTTGAGGGAAAATCTCCCTGGCTAGAAATTCCCCTTTCCACGAGCGTTGGTGATTATAATCATACAGATCAAGACCTAAACGGATGTTTCCGAGTACGTTGGGATGTAAACTTCCCCAACACCTCAATTCGAGATATGAAGAAACCTTTTTTTCCAAATTTTGAATGCTATCCCAGCGAAGGAAAGCGCCTGTTCTTCTTAACCATTTTGAAAAGATATCTTCTATGAGAAAATCAACGCTTAATGATTTTCTGGCCCTTAAACATTGTCGAAGAGACACAGGAATGGTTTCGTCGAGCAATTCCCCAACGGGAAAATGCGGAGTCAGAATAACAGACTGCGTCTTTAATTTTGCCGTTAAATAACACCTCCTAGTGACAGGATCCCTTATCAGGTCTAGTCGAAAACTTGGCCCTCGGGTATTCTTTAACAATTTGCCGACGAGTTTTTCACAGAAAAGTTCAAAGGAAGTCTGTTTTTTCTTGGCCATCGTGGCATCTCCTTATCTAAACAGCGTGAAAGGAACAGGAAGTAGGCATATTAAAAGTTAAAAATATTTAAGTCAAATAATGATTTTCTTGCCTAAAATTAAATTATCTTGTAATATGTGAATTACACACATCGGGAAATGACTATCCCGCGCATAACTGTATTTCGGAACCTCTGGGACACCGTCAAAAACGACAATCAAACGACAGCACCAACTCTTCCAGAGAGTATCCTCCCCCTATTTCTAGCAGGTCTTCCAAAACCAAAATCAGGTAGGCCAATTGTTGTCGTACTCCAAGAAAGATCATCTTATACTCTTCCATCGATTTCTAGGGCGATTTCGTTCTGGAAAAAGACTGGAATTGAAGACGACCAAGAAATATCAAAGCTACACGTAACCATCCTTCCCGTATTACTTCCCCAAGAAAGGTCAGGAGATATACCAACTCCAAGACTAAGAGCTTTCTGGCAGGCACTAGCTGCTATCAGAAATAAAAAAACACGTTTGATCTTAACGACCGCAAAAGAACTGCAACAACCTGCTCCAAAGGCAACATCTGATTTAGGAGCTTTGGAGTTACAAGAAAAACAAACAATGTCACCAACGCTTCTCGCCGAAAAATTAATTAATTTCGGTTACACGGAAGAACGAGTTGCTGAAGAACCCGCAACGTTTGCCCGACGGGGCGGAATTATCGACATATTTCCCTTCCATTCAGAATCTCCAATGCGAGTTGAATTTGTGGGAAATAATATTGATCGAATAAAGTCTCTTGAGAAAAGAGAAACAAACGGAACTGACACGGAAAAATTATTTGAAAGAGTCTCCCAAACAGACGGGAGGAAAAGACTAATTTATCCTCTTGCTCTTCCTTCATCGCTAGGAACAACTTTTGGAAAAATTATTGGAGACGCTTATGTGATTGCAGAAGAAGGAGCTCTATCTGGGAAAGAAACTGCAGATTTAATTTTTCACCCGTTTGAGTCTTCTCAAGAAGTTAAAGAACCGAAAGCTTTTGGCGGGGATATGGAGAAGTTTAAAAAGGAAGTTGAAGAATCAATAGAACGAAAACATAAAGTAATTATCTTGACTGCTCGTCCTGAGGCAACAAAATCTCTCCTTCCAGAAAATGAAAATCTATCGGTTGAACCCGCGGAAACAGCAGCTGACGCAAGAGGATTTGTTAGCAACGAAGATAAAGTATCTGTTTTTACTGACGCCGACATGGGTGAGTCATCCGAGGAAGAACCGCTCACTTGGGATTCTGGCATGGCTTACGCTCGAAGGTTTTCCGCCGGCAGTTATGTTGTCCATAGAGATCATGGAATCGCCAGATTCAGAGGAATTGAAAGAAAAGAATTAAGAGATGCCGCCAGAGATTATTTAGTTCTTGAGTACGCGGCCTCAGACAAATTGTTTGTGCCGGTCGAAATGTCTTATAAGGTTACTGCTTATATTGGCGCTTCAAATCCTGTTATTCACAGATTAGGAGGTAGCGAATGGGAAACAACAACAAAAGAAATTCACGCCGAAACAGCGGAGTTAGCAAAGGAACTTTTGCAGCTTTACGCCGCCCGCGAAATTCAATCGGGGACTTCTTATCCGCCAGACACTGATAATGACAAGGCTTTGGCTGAATCCTTTAGGTATGAAGAAACTCATGATCAAGCAACTGCAATAAGAGAAGTTACTCAAGATATGGAAAGAGCTCAACCAATGGATCGTTTAGTTTGTGGTGACGTCGGTTTTGGAAAAACCGAAGTTGCAATCCGGGCTGCTTTTAAATCTGTCAATTTTGGACGTCAGGCTGCTGTTCTTTCGCCTACCACTCTTCTTGCTCAACAGCACTACGATACTTTTCAGGAACGACTAAAACCTTTCAACACGCGCCTTGCTTTGCTTTCCAGATTCCAAACCGCGGCTGAACAAGAAGAAATATTGAGAAAACTAGAAAAAGGAGAAATTGATATTATTATCGGAACCCACCGTCTGCTTTCTGAAGACGTGCAGTTTAAATCTTTAGGGTTAATCATCATAGACGAAGAGCAAAAATTCGGAGTTGAGCAAAAGGAACAACTAAGAAAACTAAGATCAAGCGTTGATGTGCTATCTTTGTCGGCAACACCAATTCCCAGAACTCTCAATATGGCTTTATCGGGTTTAAGATCTTTATCAGTTATCGCAACTCCTCCGGGCGGCAGACAACCAGTAATTACCAAAGTCACAAGAGAAAATGATGAATTAATTAAAAAAGCTTTGCAAACAGAACTTGATCGCGGCGGACAAGCATATGTGCTTTGGAATAGAGTTGAATCTATCGAAGCGGCTGCAGAAAGAATCCGAAAATTAATCCCCAAATCAAGAATCGTGGTAGGTCACGGGCAAATGCAGGAACACCAATTAATGCAAGTGATGGAAGCCTTCGATACCAAGAAGGCCGACATTCTTGTCTGTTCCACTATCATTCAAAATGGAATTGATTTGCCAAACGTAAACACTTTGATTGTTTTTGACGCTCCTTCTTTTGGACTTTCAGATTTATATCAACTAAGAGGACGGGTTGGCCGTGGCAATAAACAAGCCTTCGCTTATTTTCTCTATCGACAAGGACGCTTGCCATTTGAAGCCAGAAAAAGATTAACTGCCTTGCTAGAGGCAGTCGAACTTGGAAGCGGCTGGACTTTAGCTTTAAGGGATTTAGAAATACGTGGTGCCGGAAACCTGCTTGGAAAAGAACAACACGGGACAATTAAAGCTGTCGGCGTTCATTTGTTTGGAGAACTGTTGGCTGAAGAAGTTGAACGTTTAAGAAAAGGAAATGTGGAACAAAAAATTACGGATGTACAAATTGATTTGCCAGTCAAAGCATATCTTCCTGAAACTTACATTCCAAACACAAACGAACGTTTATCTGCTTACACCAGGACCGGTTCTATCCGCACAATGAAGGATCTTATCACCTCAAGAAACGAATTAGAACATCAGTATGGACCGATGCCTGAACCAGCAGATACATTCTTCCAAATTTTACGTTTGAAATTGTTAGCCGCCCGAGCGCATGTTTCTTCCATCGTCGCGCTAAACAATCCGCTTTCTCCAAAGAGGGATCATAATTCAAAAGAACAAAGATTAACTTTGACATTGCAGGACGGACTAACTCCGGGTTTGGCTTACGCAACGATCGCGGATAATCCTCGCTGGACTTTCACCGGTTCCTCCATGAGCATTACAGTTGAAGATCTTGGATCTAATTACCTGCAAGGAATTGAACATACGCTTACCGTTTTAGGCGAAGCCAGAGAAAAAGAAAGATTAACCGGAAAAGGAAAAAAGAAAACCGTATAGTAGTTTAAACATTTTATTTGCACACCTACCCATAGTCACCCCTGCGTGCGAAAGGATGGCAATAATTTTAGTTGCTATTCCCCTATTCTTCGTTCCTGTGTCAAACTATATTTTATGACTGGGGAAAAATACTTTCTCCATGCTCTGGCCGCGTTTCGTCCTTTCATTTCAGCTTTAAGACTCCAAGAGTTAGTACAAACTACTGGCAGCTTCGAGAAAGCTTGGCAAGTAGAGGATTCAAAACTTTCCGAACTTGGCTGGAACGAAGAACAAAAACAAAAATTTAAAGAACATCGGTCGAGTTGGAGACTAGAAAGAAATTTTGAACTACTGTCGAGTTACGGCATTAGTATTATTTCTTTTAACGATGGAACATTTCCTGTTTCATTAAAGAATATCTTTGATCCTCCTTTGGCTCTTTATGTTAGAGGAACAATCGAAGCGGATTCTTTTTCGATAGGATTTGTCGGTAGTCGCAAGGCTACGCCTTATGGAAAAACTGCTACTAATATTTTAGTAAGGCCTCTTGCTTCCAGAGGAATAACAATCGTTTCAGGCCTCGCTTACGGAATTGATGCGGAAGCTCACCGAGCAACACTGTCAGTTAATGGAAAAACCATAGCAGTTCTTGGAAATGGAATTGACGAGGCAACACTATATCCAAGAGCACACCGGGATTTAGCAAGAGAGATTGTTGATAAAGGTGGAGCTGTAATAAGCGAATACCCTCCCGCCACAAAGCCTCAAGGTTACTTTTTCCCGCAAAGAAATCGAATTATTTCTGGATTATCAAAAGCAATTGTTGTGGTTGAAGCCGGCGAACGAAGTGGTGCACTGATAACCGCTAAAGAAGCCTTAGAACAAAATAGGGATGTTTTTGCCGTTCCAGGACCCATAACTTCTGAACTTTCAAAAGGAACTAATCGACTAATCAAAGAAGGAGCAGCGCCAATACAAAGTGCTGAAGATTTGGTGGAATCCCTGGAATTGGCTGATTTCTTAAAACCGGAAGTGAAACAGATTTTACCAGAAAATCATGATAAAAGTTTGCCAAAATCAGATACCGACATTATATTACGCATTCTCACACGAGAACCTTTAGCTATTGACGAGATCGTAAAACGAAGTACACTCTCGCCCAACGTGGTAGCATCTTGCATGACGTTGCTCGAAATGGATAATATCGTTAGAGACGTGGGTTCTAAAAGTTATGTTAAAGTTTAATTTTATAAATTTAAAGTAATTTAAATAAGTTTTAAAAAAATGAAGCTAGTAATAGTCGAGTCACCCGCAAAAGCAAAAACAATAGGAAAATACCTTGGCAAGGATTTTGTTGTGAAGGCTTCTTTTGGTCATGTACGCGATCTTCCCAAAAGCACTATAGGAGTTGATGTTGAAAACGGTTTTGAGCCTAAATATGTGATACCGACAAAAGCAAAAAAAGTAATTTCCGATCTTAAAAAATCAATTTTAAAAGCGGAAAAAGTATATCTAGCAACTGATGAAGACCGAGAAGGAGAAGCTATTGCATGGCATTTAGCACAAGCCTTAAAAACTAAAGATGCCAACACAGAACGAATCACCTTTGATGAAATTACCAAAACTGCCATCCAAAACGCCGTTCAAAATCCGAGAAAAATTAATGTTCAATTAGTAGATGCCCAACAAGCAAGACGTATTTTGGACCGTTTGGTCGGTTACGAATTATCTCCTTTCTTGTGGAACAAAGTTAGAAGGGGGCTTTCAGCCGGCAGAGTACAATCGGTGGCTGTAAGATTAATCGTCGAAAGAGAGCGAGAGATTGAGGCTTTTAAACCTGAGGAATTTTGGACCATTGAGGCTGACCTACAAAACGGGAAAAATGAAGTTTTCACGGCAAAATTAAGAACACGCGCCGAAAAAGTTTTAGATAAACTAGAAATTAAGAACAAAGAAGAAGCAGACAAAATTCTCGATGCCTTAAAAAATAATGAATGGAAAGTTTCGAATGTTGAAGAAAAGGATGTGAGACGTTCTCCTCTTCCTCCATTCACAACCAGTACCCTCCAACAATCCGCTTCCAACAGGCTCGGTTTTTCAGCCAAGAAAACGATGATGCTTGCCCAAAGGCTTTACGAAGGTGTTGAGCTGGGCGAAGAGGGTTCAACTGGTCTTATTACTTACATGCGTACTGACTCTCTTAATTTAGCGAATGAAGCCATTCAAAATATTAGAGATGTAATTTCAAACAACTACGGAAAAGATTATTTACCCGAAGGTCCTAAATATTACAAAAATAAATCCAGAGGCGCCCAAGAAGCCCACGAAGCTATCAGGCCAACTGATTCGGCGCGCACTCCTGAAAGTGTTGCTCCGTATTTAGAAAAAGACATGGCCAGACTTTATGAATTAATTTGGCGCCGAGCCGTAGCTTCTCAAATGACTGAAGCTACTTTTGGAGCCATGACAGTTGATATATTAGTTGGAGAGTTCGGATTTAGAGCAACTGGTTCTCGAGTTGTTTTCCCGGGTTATCTTAAAGTTTTAGGTTTAGACAAAACAAAAGAAGTAATTTTGCCAAAGATAGAAAAAGACGAGGTTTTGAATCTAAAAGAAGTAAAACCATTACAGCATTTCACTCAGCCTCCCGCACGTTATTCGGAAGCGAGTCTTGTTAAAGCTCTTGAAGAAAATGGAATTGGCCGACCTTCAACCTATGCGCCAACAATCGATACAATTCAAAAACGCACTTATGTCGAAAAAAGAATTGAGGATAAGCGCTTTCAACCAACGGATGTCGGAAAGTTAGTTAATGATATTTTAGTTGAGCACTTTCCCAAGATAGTAGACATTCAATTCACTGCAAATATGGAGGAAGAACTTGATCAAATTGCCGAGGGAGAAAAGGAAATGGTCCCCGTTCTGAAAGCTTTTTATGAGCCATTTCATAAAAATCTAAAAGAAAAATCAGCAACTCTCAAAAAAGACGATCTAACTGTCGAGAAAACTGACTTGACTTGCCCAGAATGCGGCAAACCGGTTTTGCTTAGATTGGGACGTCACGGAAAATTCTATGGCTGTTCAGGTTATCCAGAGTGCAAATACACAGCACCGGCAAGTGAGGAGGAAAAATCAGAGATGGAAGCGGCTCCCTCAGGAAAGAAATGTCCTGATTGCGGAAAAGATTTGGTAATAAAACGCGGTCGATTCGGAGTTTTCTTAGGATGTTCTGGCTATCCTGAATGCAAACACACAGAAAGGATTGAAAAAAAATTAGGAATTACCTGCCCTAAATGCGGACAAGGAGAAATAGTTGAAAGAAAATCAAAACGAGGAAAATATTTTTACGGTTGTAACCGCTATCCTGATTGCGATTTTGTTTTGTGGACAAAACCAACCGGGGAGAAATGTCCTCAATGCGGAAGCTTATTGGTTTTCGCCAAAAACAATTCCGTCGCTTGCTCAAATAAAGATTGTGGATTTTCCAAAGAAGGAAGCCCGACAGAATAAAAATTTAAATAATGCCACCCCAGCGGACGCTGGGGTCTTCCCGTTTTTTCTTATTTTTGTTTGAAATATCAAAGAATAATTACCCCAGAAGTAAGAGAATTAGATCCTCGATCGCGGTCGAGAATGACCCTTTTGGGTCAATTAACTGATCCTGGCGTTCGCCAAGATGGTGGTCTACATATTCCCTAGCTGCGTAATCTTTTCCACAATTCCGCCGAGTTCTTCGTTGCTGTAATATTCGACAATAATGCTTCCGCCTTCTCCGACTTTTTTAATGCGAACTCGAGTTCCCAAAGAGCGCCCCATCTCATCTTCATAAGCAGCCAACTGTGGATCTTTTTGAAGTTGACGCGTGTGAGAAGCCACGCTTACCTTTCTCGTCTCTCTTTCCAAAGCTTCCGTCGACATCTTGCCCTTCATCATTTTTCCAAAAAGCTCATGCTGCTTTTGGGTGTCCGGAGCGGCCAGCAAACCTCGAGCCTGACTAAAAGTTATTTCATTTTTTCTGACAGCATCTTGAATATCTCCCGGCAGGTCAAGCAGCCTTATTGTATTTGAAATGCTCGGCCTTTCTTTTCCGACTATTTTAGCAATCTGATCATGCGTCAATTCAAATTCATCCGCCAATTGTTTGTAAGCTAAGGCCTGCTCTATTGCGTTTAAATCAGCACGCTGTACGTTTTCAATAATAGCCAGCTCTAACCTTTCTTTGTCTGTAACAGCGTCATGAACCAAACACGGAACTTCTTTTAAACCAGCTCTCTTTGAAGCTCTTAAACGCCTTTCGCCTGCAATAAGAAGATAACGATCACCCGCCCTGGTAACCAGAAGCGGTTGAAGCACACCATGTTCTCTGATTGACTGAGCTAAATCCTGCAAATCAGATTCTGAAAAATCAACACGAGGCTGTTGGGGATTTCGATCGATCTTATCAACTGAAATTTTTAATACGTCATGACCGCTCGGCTGCGTATGCGACGAATAAGCATTCGATCCCACAGCTACTTCCGGACGCTTTGTAGGGATTAATGCAGCTAAACCTTTTCCAAGTCCTGGTGTCATGTTTGTTGTATTTGTTGATTAATTATCTGAGAAACGTAGTTATGAATTTCCGTTGCCAACTGCTGATACGTTTGAGCACCTTGAGAAGTCTCATCGTATTCGAAAATGCTACGACCGTATGAAGGAGCTTCGGCAAGACGAATGTTTCTTGGAATAACTGTTTCGAAAACATGTCCCGGAAAATTTTCCCTAACCTCCTTAACAACATCATGCGCAACTTTTACTCTTCGGTCAAAAAGCGTGAGTACGGCTCCGAGAACTTCTAGATTTGGATGCAAATTCTCTTTAACTAAAGCAATCGTTTGTAAAAGCTGTCCGAGACCTTCAAGCGCATAATATTCACATTGCACTGGAATTAAAACTCGTTCAGATGCTACTAAGGTATTCATCGTTAGCAATCCCAGCGAAGGAGGACCATCAATAATGATGTACGAATAGTGTTCTTGGAGAGGCTGTAAAATATCTCTTAATTTAAACTCCCTATTATCAGACGCCATTAATTCCACAGTCGATCCGGCAAGATCGGGAGTAGCCGGAATTATATTATAGTTATCTTGAGAAGTTGGCTGAATTACATCCGAAACCGAAGCTTCACCTCTCAGAACTTCATAAATTCCAGGAACTCTCTTTTCGTCAGGCACGCCCACACCAGAGGAAGCGTTCCCCTGTGGGTCCATATCAACCAATAAAGTTGGATAACCGGCTTTGGCTAAACCAGCTCCTAAATTAACTGCGGTAGTAGTTTTCCCCACCCCGCCTTTTTGATTTACTATCGATATAATCATCGTTGACCTAATTTCATTTATATTGTATCTCATGTAACTAGAGGAAACCAACGAATTTGCGAGCGACCGAAAGGAAGCGCGGCAATCCCTTGTTTTTGTGAATTTCTACAGTATTACTTCATCCAGTTTTAGCGAGACTCAAAAATCTAAGAACAAGGATTAGCGGTTTAAGAATTTTTCCAGTAAATTAAAAAAGTCGCAAGCCGGGGTGGCGGAATGGTAGACCCCACTAGTCCTTACAGGACTATGCGGGGCGGGACGTGCTCTTTTACTCACAAATTAATTTAAGAATTTATAATTTCAATTTTAGCCGGGGTGGCGGAATGGTAGACGCGCAGGTCTCAAAAACCTGTGAGAGTAATCTCATGAGAGTTCGACTCTCTCTCCCGGCACTATTAATAAAAACACCCTTGGGCGTTTTTATTATTATCGACTGGAAGCTAGCTAACGACTTGGACCGCATGAGAGAGTCGAAGTCGTAAGACTAAGACAAATCATTGACATAAATAAATTATTGTATTATATTATTCCGTCGGCTGTGAAACCTTGTCCTTTTGAAACTGAAGCGAGGATATCATGAAGAAAATTAAGTTTCCCGGATTCGTGCTTCTCTGCGTAACAATGGTTGTTTTGTTTGCGACTTTCCCTTTTTCCAATAAAGAGGAAATCGTCGCAAGAGCCAAATCGTATCTTCTTCCCATAGAAATCCTCTCCGGAATCGCATTTTTCGGATACATCGCGAGTTTCTTTTTGAAAAAGAGTCCTTTGGTCGGTTTATTAAACTTGTCAGAGGTCATAACCTTCACTTTGGCCTTTACCATTCCAATCTCGATTTTGTTTCCCGATAACTACCACGGGGCCTCTGTCTGGATTTCTTTAACATCCAGTGTTCTTATCGCGATTTTCATCATTTCTATGCACGTTTTATCTGAAAAACGTATAAAAGAAGTGCTGATGAAAGCGATAGACGAAATTAGAGAATCGATGACTGATCAAACAAGTAGTATTGCACGTTTAGCGGCCGACGTGGATATCGCTAGAATTGAAAGCGAGATAAGAAAAGAGCAAAGGATACTTCCTTACGTTCTATCGACTGTTTGGATTATTACAACCGTAGAACTTTTGGGGTTTCTTGCTACAAAAGTCGATTCCGCTTGGCATTGCTTTGGCATTACTATTCTAGTGCCGATTGGTACAGTCATAGCATTGTGTCTCCTACCGAAATTAACGCAGTTCTTAATGAGGATCGTTGGACCTCTCGGTTGATCTTTGTACCGCCCTTCAGGCGGTTTTTTAATTGTCATTAAATTTTAATATACCTTGACAAAAGTAATGATTTAGTATATCATTATATGTTTTCCGAGTGTCGCAATTTCCTATCTAGGAGTACCGAAATGAGCTTGAACGTTCCTTTTCCCATCGAAAAACAAGTTGCCGGAGGACTTCGCCTTGCCCAGTACCCCATCGATTTCAAGGGATGGCAACCGAATTCCCAAGGAATCGACGGACGACACAATCCGCGAGGCTTCGGCCTTCTGTGGGTGGTTGTTCAGAAGATCATCGATGGTCAACGCCAGGACCTCTATGAGCAACCTGTAATCGTCGAAAACCCCGGCTCGATCGTCGTCTGCCAGGCCAAGAACAAGATCGCCTTCGTCCAATCTTTCAGAATGGTTGGCGAACGGCTTAAGGGTCTGGAGACCGAGTATGTCCGACGGCTCCAATCGGAGCAGCGCTGGGACGAACTCGCGGCAACCCTGGGCAGATGGTGTTGGGAACTTCCCCGAGGAATCGCACCGATCCAGGGAAGCACCGACATCAACGAGGTGGTCATTCGGACTGCCAAACAGGAATTGCTTGAGGAGGCCGGATTGTACATCGCGAAGGCGAAAATCGTGGGACGAGTAAACACAAATCCCACATTCTTCGCCCACGCCCAGTACGTAGTCCATGGCGAACTCGAGTCAGCCGGACAACGGAATCTCGAGGAACTCGAGATCATCGGCGACAAACGGTTTTTCACCCCGCGTGAAATCCGCCAGATGGTCGACGCCCAACAACTCGACGATGGCCTGTCCCTCTCGGCTCTGAGCGTCTGCGGAATCCATTTCTGAGCGGGAAACACCGTTTCCCGGTCTCACCCAAGGAGGAATTTCTTCCTTGGGTTTTTGCTTTTTAAGAGCAAATTTTCTCAATCTAAACCATTTAACAATTTATGAATTATCACTTACACTACCTCCATGAATAAGAAAACCTCCAAAAAGGGGGAGGCTTTAAAAAGTAAAGCAGTTAAAGCTAGCAAAGGCGAAAAAAGAATAGCAATGATCGGAACTGGCTATGTTGGCTTAGTTTCCGGAACGTGTTTGGCTGAAATCGGCCATCATGTAATTTGCGTCGATCGCAATCCAGACAAGATTAAGAAATTAAACAAAGGAATCAGTCCTATTTATGAACCAGGACTTGAACCATTAATTAAGAAAAATATTAAAAATGGCCACCTGGAATTTACCGGCGACTTGGACAAAGCCGTAAAAAATTCCGACATAATTTTTATTGCCGTTAATACTCCGCCAAGAAACGACGGAAAAGCCGACTTAACTTATGTCGCTAATGCCGCCCGTCAAATCGCGGAAGCTTCAGAAAGCTATAAAGTAGTAGTCGACAAAAGCACCGTGCCGGTACAGACAGGGAAAAAAGTTAAGGAAACTTTGAAGAATTATAATCCTCACGGGACTGATTTTGATGTTGTCAGTAATCCGGAATTTTTGCGCGAAGGTTCGGCTGTTGAAGATTTCCTGCATCCAGACAGAGTTGTGATAGGAGCAGAAAATGAAAGAGCTGAGAAAATAATGAGAGAGGTTTATGAACCAATCAAAGCTCCTTTTATTGCAACCGACATTAATTCTGCAGAACTTATAAAACACGCATCTAATTCTTTTTTGGCAACCAAGATTTCATTTGCTAATGCCTTGGGAGCTATTTGTGAATTAACCGGGGCCAATGTTGAACAAGTAACTTACGGAATGGGACTTGATAAACGAATCGGGCCCTCATTCTTGAAAGCTGGAGTAGGATACGGCGGTAGCTGTTTCCCTAAAGATGTCTCCGCATTTATCAAGATTGCGGAAGAAATTAATTATGATTTCGGTTTACTTGAAGAAGTCGAGAAAATTAATGCGGAAACTAAAAAACGCTTTATCAAAAAAATAGAAGACGCGATGTGGGTTGTTAAAGGCAAAACGATTGCAGTCTGGGGTTTAGCATTCAAGCCCAACACCGACGACATGAGAAGCGCACCATCAATTGACATCATCAATCATCTTCGCGATGAAGGCGCTATTATCAAAGCTTATGATCCCAAGGCTACTGAAAAAGCAATGGAGGTCTTAGGTAAACAAGGCATCACTTATGTTGATTCTGCCTTTAAAGCTGTAGAGAAAGCAGACGTCTTAGTCGTTGTGACCGACTGGGAAGAATTTAAAGAAGTTGATATGGCAAAGGTGAGAGAATTATTGCAACAACCTTTGGTTATCGATGGCCGAAATATCTATGACCCAGACAAAATGCAAAAACTAGGATTCCTTTACCACTCTGTCGGCAGAGGGCGTTCCTAATTGACAAAAAACTTTCAAGGGGACAGCTTTAATTAGTGCTGTTCCCTTAACAGGAGGAGAGGATCATGAAGCCTACTCGGTATTTGGTTATTGATGCCATAGTTAAACTTCATTCCAATGGCCCCTTGATGGTGGTGACTGTTGATCCAACGGAACAGTCAGCTCAAGACAGCAAGAAACTAATCGAGGAAGCCTGCAAGAAACAGAAGTTTAATTTGATTCTACTTGGAAACCACGGAGAAGTTGGAATTGGTTTTGCTCAAGCAATACCCAAGGAAGCGCTCCCCGACGTGGTAGTTCTTTCAAGCCATCAGCTTGAAGACGACAAAGTCAAACAATATGAAACCCTGGGAATCTCCAGGTTCTGCAAACGCGGACAATCTCTGGGAAAACTCCTGGCTGATTTCTCCCAGACAAGAGACTAATAGTGCTCATCGGCTTATGCCGATTTTTTTTCGGAAAGGTATTTCTCAGCTTCCTTTACTTCCTCAATAGAATTCGCAGGCAACCAAAGATCAGTTAATTCTACATAAAACTTTTTCCCTTGGTTTATAAGCACATTAACCATGTCAGTCGCTTCATATTCTCCTCTTGGCGAAAGTGGTGTATTAATTTCAAAAAATTCCGGGTTTAATTTTGCGGCTCCAACCCAAGAAAGATCGGATATAAATTCTTTTGGTTTTTCAACCATCTTTTCAACGGTTCCATCTTCTCTTTGAACTAAAACGCCGAAACGTTCCGGATGTTCTACTCTCCTTGCTAATAGAGCCCATTCTCTTTTAACCAGCCTTCTCAATCCCTCAGGCCCATATATGTCATCGCCGTACAATAAGATAAAAGGCGTATCCACAATAGAAGCAGCGCATTTTACCGCATGGCCTGTCCCCATCTGTTGTTCCTGAACTACATATGAAATTTTTCTGCCAAAAGCTTTGTCGCCATACTGGTCTCTAATCATTTCCCCTTTATATCCAATCACAAAAACTACCTCGGTAATTTCTTCCGGCAAATTGTTTAAAGTATATTCAACAACGGGCTTATCAAGTACCGGCACCAAAGGTTTTGGCACTGTTTCAGTTATAGGTCTAAGCCTTTTACCAAGACCGCCAGCTAATATTACTGCTTTCATTTTTTATGCTGCTGGTCCTTTAAGTCTTCCAGCGATTATGCTGTTTGCTAAATCAAGCTGATCTGGATCATTTACGGGAACCCACAAAGAAGTCTCCACCACTTTAAATGATCTGCCTCTTTCTTTAATCAAAGCATTTACGATGTCGGGAAGTTCAATTTCTCCCCTTGCAGATGGCGGAACTTGAATATCGAAAAATTCTTCGTCCATTAAGTAGCAACCCACTGAAACCAAATCTGAAACAAAATCTTTTGGTTTTTCAACTGCACGAACAATGCACCCTTTTTCATCGCAGACGAATACTCCAAAATTTTGAGGGTCTTGTCTTCTTTGCGCTAAGGCTGCCAAGTCTTCCTGTTCAATCATTTTTCTCAAATCATTTGGGTCATTAAAATCATCAGGAAGGAGTATTAAAAATTTTCCTTTTGCCAGACCTTTTGCTTGTTGTACTGCATGACCTAAACCCTTAGGTTCGTCTTGCCTTGCATAAGTAATCTTTCTGCCCTGATGTTCGCTTCCAAAATATTCTCGTATCTCTTTTTCATAAGGTCCACCAACTATTAAAATAAGCTCGTCAATTTCCTTCGGTAACCATCCCAAAGTATGTTCAACTAATGGTTTCCCGGCGACAGGCAATAATTGCTTTGGGCCTTGATATTTTTTTGCCATCCTAGAACTTTTCCCAGCGATTGGAAGTACTGCTTGCATTTTATTGATTTTAAGAATCTTTGTTACCTTTTACCCTACCTAGAAGAACTTCCTTCTGCAGAGCAAAGGGTATCAACGCTTATAACATTAATTTTGTTCTTAAATTCAGGATTTTTCAATCCCAGGATGTTTTTCATATAGTCTGACAGTTTGTTGCCCCAAAGCGCAATTTCTTGCTCTCCAAAGAGCATATGCGTCGCTCGCAATGTCTTTAATGCATCACAAAGTTCCTTTTTGTTTTCTGAAGATAACACTGCGCCAATTTGTGCTTCTCTTCCCGTATAGTCTAACCCTCTAGACCAAACCCACCCACCATAACCCGCAACCAAATTCCGCCCAGTCAAAGTAATAGGGTGACGGTGCATGACATCCGAAGCAGCTAGTACCACAGATTTTTCAGGTAGAATCTTGTCCATCTGTTTCGCGTAATTTCTATCTTCTAAAGTATATAAGGGGTAAGTAGCCCGCTGCCAAAGATAAGTGGGAAAATCCCCTATTGATGTTAGGACCATCGACAAAACAATGATTATCCCAAAAGCTAAAGAAATTATTTGATAAATAATCTTTCGATTTCTAATTTTATTTATGAAAATAATTAGCTCGCTAACAAAGAAAGGCAAAACTAACAACCAAGCAAACAAAAATATTTTAAAATTATCCCAGTGATAAGGCTGAAGTCTTACTAAATTTCCAAGCGCAAACAAGAATAAAGCAGGGGCTCCAAGCAACCAAAAAGCCGTTTTATTCTTTGTTTTAAAGAAGAAATAAATAGATAGGGGCAGGAAAAAACCAAGATTAACCAACCAAAAGAAAATCCACCCAATGATTCCCCCTGTTGCTACGTACCCCACCGCTATTTTTATAAAACTGCCTGTCACAACAGCACCTTGATACCAAGATAAAACGGGTAGCGAAAATAATATTATTAGAAGCCCTAAAAAGAATACAAAACGCGATCTAAGCAAAAGCCAGAAAATAAACCACAACAAAGCGACCACGATAAACGCATGGGCATGAAACAAAGGCAAAAGACCAGCTACCAAAGCTAAAACGGTTAATAATGTTTTTTCTTGCTTATTAAACTTTCGTTTTTCGTTATAAATAAAAATCAGTATTGATGCCAAAATCGCCAAAAAGGCTGCGGCGAGCAGATAGTGCTTCTGTGAAAAGAAAACGTTGAAATGACTTGCCCATATTAAACCTAAACTTTCATATTGATTCCAAAACTTGTCATGAACTGTAAAAAATCTACCAATAGACCATGAGTTTGTCTGGGTAGCCATTATAAGCCACTGCAAGCCACTTGAAGTCGGTAAAAGCAAAGCTGTTGCAACAAAAGCTGTTTTTCTTATCTTTTTGCTCTCATTTTTAAGAAAATAAGAAGAAAGAGCTGCTGTCCAAGCTATTAAAGAAGCCAGACTTATGGCCGCCGGCAAAGCAAATGCGCCACCTAATGTTAATCCAAGCCGATAAAACATTGCTCCAGTAAAATCAAAGGCTTGGGGCTCGCGCATCAGTTCTCCAGAAAAAATTGGCAGGCTAATATCTTTTGATTCCCGTAAAACAAAGGCTTTCAAATTCAAAGTGTGAATGGCGCCGTCTCCCCAAGAACCTCCAACCGCTCTTACCGTTCCGTCTCTCGTTTCTTCCCACCAGATTAGTGTTGGTAATAAAGCAATTAATATGAAAGCTATTAATAAAACTATTTCTTTTTTATTAAAAAGTTGTTTCCAGGAACCAATAACAAAAGACCATCCGATAAAAATAACTGCCGCAAAAACTCCTAGATATGAAACGAGAGTAACAGTTCCACCAGCAGCATATATCAAGAATCCTAAGGATCCCCAAACAAGCAGAAACAGGACGAACCCTGAAAGTGCTCTAATAAATGCTCTTCCAAATTTATTTGGAATTAAAGAAATCCCAAATAAAAACGAACCAATAATAATAATTAAAAAATAAATTAATCCTAAAAAGGTGCCAAAATAATGAGCTGAAAAAACATCTCTAAAAAATGCAAGTAACGATTGAAGCACCATTTAATTATCCCACCACAAAACTAATTAATTTATTTTTTACTATTATAGTCTTAATTATTTTTTTATTCTCTAACCACGGTTTTACTTTTTCGCTAGCAGTGGCTAATTGAGTTAATTCGTCTTCCGACATATCAATTGAAACTTTTATGGTGTCCCTGACTTTTCCATTTACCTGCACCACTAAATTAATTTCTTTTTCAACTATTAAATTCGGATCAAAGGCCGGCCATGTTTCCTGAGTCACAGAAGCAACAAAAGCCTCTGGCTGAAATTTTTGCCAAAGTTCCTCAGAAATATGAGGTGCAAACGGACTTAAAATTATCAGAAACTTTTTGAAGCTTTCTTGATCAATTCCTTTTTTATCACAAAGATTCACAAACTCCATCATGAAGGAGATGGCTGTATTGAATTTCATAGATTCAACATCTTCTCCTACTTTTTTAATTAACTTATTTAATTCTCGAACTACAGACTCCTCGATTTGATCTGATATTTTGTTTATTAATCCCCAAATCCTATATAAGAATCTTGAAACTCCTGCAATTGCCCTGTCGTCCCAAGGTTTGCTTGCTTCAAAAGGACCCAAAAACATCTCGTAAAGCCTTAAGGTGTCAGCACCGTATTTAGCAACAATATCATCAGGGTTAATGACATTACCCTTAGATTTGCTCATTTTTTGGTTATCAGGACCCAATATCGAGCCTTGATTACGTAAGGATTTAAATGGTTCCTGTAATGGTAAAAAACCCGCATCGTACAAAGCTTTTATCCAAAAACGGGAATAAAGTAAATGCAAAACGGCATGTTCCGCACCTCCCACATATAATCCCACTGGCATCCAATTCTCTACTTGCTCCCAGTTCCATGGTTCGTTCTGGTTTTGGGGATTTATAAATCTCAAGAAGTACCAGCAAGATCCTGCCCACTGCGGCATGGTATTTGTTTCTCGCTTAGCGGGACCACCACATTGAGGACACTTGGTATTTACCCATTCAGAAATTTGCGCCAAAGGTGATTCTCCAGTTCCAGTTGGTTCATAATTTTCAACATCTGGAAGCTTCACCGGTAATTGCTCCTCGGGCACAGCCACTACCCCACATTTTTCGCAATGAACTACCGGTATAGGTTCCCCCCAGTATCGCTGGCGAGAAAAAACCCAATCCCTAAGTTTATAGTTTATTACTCTGGTTCCCCACTTTTTTCCTTCCAAGTAATCCATAATCTTTTCGGTCGCTTCGTGAATATCCATTCCGTCTAAGAATGACGAATTGATCATTTTTCCCTCGTTTTCTTGAACTTGTTCAATTCTCTCAATCAAACTTTCATCTCCATCAGAAGCAACGACAACTCTTATCACGGGTAAATTAAATTTCTTCGCAAATTCAAAATCCCTGCGATCATGACCAGGAACCCCCACCACTGCTCCCGTACCGAATCCGCCAAGTACAAAATCTGAAATCCAAATAGGTAGCATTTTTTCGTTGAGTCGGTTGTTGGCATAAAATCCGGTAAAAACGCCCGTTTTAGTTCTTCCCTCCTCTTGCCGTTCCACTTCGGATTTACTTAAAGCTTTTTGAACATAATCTTTAATACCAACAACCAAAGATCCATCTTCTGGTTTAATTTCGTCGTTTATGATCTGTTGAACAAATGGGTGTTCGGGAGCAAGCACAATAAAAGTTGAACCAAAATTAGTGTCTGGTCGAGTGGTAAAACAAACTAAAGTTTCTGAAGTTCCTTCCACGGGATAATCGATATTAATTCCCGTTTTTCGTCCAATCCAATTCCTTTGTAATTCTTTAATTCCTTCTGGCCAATCTAATTGATCCAGATCTTTCAACAATCTATCAGAATATTTTGTGATCTTTAGCATCCACTGCCTTAAATTCTTTTTTTCAACAGAGGTACCGCATCTTTCACATTTTCCGTCGACCACTTCTTCGTTTGCTAATCCTGTCTTGCATGAAGGACACCAGTTTATGGGTACAACCGCCTCATAAGCTAAACCCATTTTGAATAATTTCACAAAAATCCATTGAGTCCATTTATAATACTCTGGGTCCGTCGTATTTATTTCTCTAGACCAGTCATAAGAAAAACCCATTTTCTGCAACTGTTGTTTAAACCTAGCTACGTTTTTCGCAACCAGTTTGCTTGGATGAGTTTTTTGTTTGATTGCAGTATTTTCAGCTGGCAATCCAAAGGCGTCCCATCCCATTGGATGCAGAACATTGAATCCCCTCATTCGTTTGTAACGCGAGTAAATGTCTGTGGCAGTATAACCTTCTACATGACCAACGTGTAAACCGTCCCCGGAAGGATAAGGAAACATATCAAGACAATAAAAATTATTTTCTTTTGATTCTGCCGCCCGATATAAGCCTAATTTTTCCCAAAATTCTTGTATTTTTGGCTCAATTTCTCTTGGAATGTACGGTTTATTGTCCATGGCGAAAATCGTACCACATATTGGTTTAGATTCAACTTTAAGTTTAATCGATAAGTTAATTTTAGTTAGTATAAGGCCTGAAAAACTTCTTTGTATTTATTGATTATTATTTCTTTGGAAAATTTTACTTCGGCTACCCTGCGAGAATTAATAGACATTTCTTCAACCAAAAACGTATTTTTTGAAGCTTCTAAAATTACTTCCGCCATTTTTTTATAATCTGTTGGCTTTATCACCCATCCTATTTTATTTTCATTTATCGTCAGCGCAATTTCTGAATTATTATCGCACATGGCTATTAATGGCTTGCCGGCAGCCATAGCATTGTAAATCCGACTGGGAACCGCCAGGCCATACATTCCAGGAACAAATAAACTTAAAATGACATCGCAGGCGTTTAAGAAAATTAATGAATCTTTTCTTGGCCTGCTGTCTAAAATCGAAATATTGTTTAGATTTCTTTTTTTGACTTCTTCTTGAAATTCTTCTCTTTTTGATCCAAAAGTAAAGACTACAAAATGAATATGATTGTAATTCTTAAGCAATTCTGCACATTTCAACAAGCTTTCTACATCGTGGAGCGGCCCCATATTCCCCGAATATTGAATAATAAATTTTCTAGTCGCATCAATTTCTTTGAGTATTTCGTTCTCTTCTTTGGCTAGTGGATATACTTCTTTTGTATCAGACCAATTGGTTATGATTTCAATTTGTTCTGACGACTTAACTTTCTCGGCAATCACTTCTTTCATGTCACGACCAATGACAATTATTTTTGAAAATAATTTATAAATTTTATTGGTTATATTTGTCAGAAATCTGATGATCAATGATTGTTTATTGAAAAAATTGGCTGCAACTAAAACATCCGGATAGATATCGTGTGTTATCAAAACGCAATTAATCGCTTTTAATTTGCAAGCTATTCCAACAAAAAAAGGAAGAGCGGGAGGAGAAGTAATAGTTACCACCAAATCTTTTGATGAAACACGCTTAATAATTTCCCAAGAAGCAGCCAAGCTAAAAAGGAACATACTAATAATTCTTGTCCTTAATCTCTTTCTTTCCCATCTTGGCGACCAACATCTGAAAATTTCTACTCCGTTTCTTTCCTCATGGACAGGCGATAACTTTTTTGTGAAATAGTTCGATTGACCGCAAATCACACTAACTGAAAATCCCAACTTGACCAGTTCTTCTGCGATACCAGTCAGATAATATCCAGTCGATACCTCATCAGGATAAAAAGGATTGGTAATTAGCCACAATTTCTTCTTCTTTTGCTTTGATTCCATCTTTATCAGCATAAAAGATTCTTGGATCTTCGTATAATTTCTGAAAAACTTGAACAATTCTTGATGCCGTTAAACCGTCCCAGAGAGGCAAATCAACTTTATAATAATTTTCTGAATTTATTATTTTGCGAACACAGGATAACAACTCACTGGGTTTTACCAATTTGTTGGTTCCGGAACTGACAGTGATCATTCTTTCCGTATTGGGTCTGATCGTTAAACATGGAACCTCGAGAAAAGATGTCTCCTCTTGAACCCCGCCTGAATCAGTAATTACAAACTTTGCCCACTTTTCTAAAAGAAGAAATTTTTTATAGCTTAAGGGCTGTAATAATTTAATCCTTTTCACTCGTTTTTCGAGTAATGCAAAATTCTTACCCGTGCGTGGATGTACTGGAAAAAACAACATTATTTCTTTCGACAATTCTTCCAATTCATTAACTATATTTTCCAAGACACTTTCGTTGTCTACGTTGCAAGGTCGATGAAGTGTCACTAGTCCATAATTTCTCGGTTCAACATTAAAAGTTTTTCTTAATTCCTCCCCAGAAAGTTCCTCACTGCATTTCTTTATTGAATCAATCATCACATTTCCAACAAATTTTATTTTCTCTTCAGGAACACCTTCCTTTATTAAATTTTCGTTAGCTTCCCTACAAGAAGTAAAATGTAAATCGGCTATATGGTCAGTGAGTATACGATTAAGTTCTTCAGGCATCGTCCGATCAAAAGAACGAAGCCCTGCTTCGACATGTGCCACTTTAAATCCTGCTTTAGCGGCAGTCATAGAGCAGGCTAAGGTCGAATTAACATCCCCGACTACCAACACCCAGTCAGGATTAAACCTGCTAAGTGGAGCCTCGAAGGCAAGCATCATTTTGGCAATTTGTTCATTGTCGGTAGTTGAAGAAATATTTAAAAATTCATGTGGATTTGGAATTTTTAAATCTTCAAAAAAAACTGAGGACATATTGTTGCTAAAATGCTGTCCTGTATGAATTAAAATCCATTTAATATCAGAATTTTTTTCGAATTCTTTTAAAATTGGCGCCACTTTCACAAAATTTGGTCGAGCACCAACAACAACAAGTATTTTCATTTTTTTATTCTATATACTTCGCGCATCCAATCGGCCGTCAGTTTTATTCCTTCGATAAGCGAAAAAGTATTACGATGATTTAAATCTCTCACCGCCTTAGTAATATCAACTTTCTTGATTTTTGAAGTCATCACTTCCGACTCATCATATAAGACCAAAGACGGGCTTGCTCCCGTTACCTTAATAATCGCATCTGACAGTTCCTCGATTGTATGCAGTTCATCTCCCCCGATATTATAAGTCTCACCTGATTTAAAATTATCAACGATATTAGCCAAGGTTCTTACAGTGTCCTCCAGATAAGTGGACGTCCTTTGATGTCCCCTATAAACCGTCCAAGGAAGATTATTTAGAGCACAGTAAAGAAAGCGGCAATTTACGGAACGATAAGGACTATAGTATTCACCTGGACCATAAGTATTAAAAAGACGAACAATCACACTATCAGTCTTGCTTAAAACTCCAGCATTTCGAATTTGCATTTCATTAACCCATTTCGTCATAGCATAGTCGTTTAATTGCTTAATAGCATATTCGTCCATGACAGATTCAACCATCAGGTTTGGCCAATCGCCATATACCTCAGACGAAGAAAAATGTATTAACCTAAATTTTAATTTTTCCTGCAATCTCAAAATATTCTTAGTTCCCACAACATTTGTCTTCCATAATTGTTCATAAAAATCCTCGCCATTCCAGCGGCCAAATTCTGCAGCACAATGATAAACAAAATCAAAGGGTCCCAACTTTTCAAAAACTCTTTCAATTTGCCGAAATTCAGAAACGTCGCTTCTAACATATAGCGGTTTTTTAATATCATTACTAACTGAAAATCCAAATTCGTCCTTTTGATGTTGAAGATCGCAAGAAACAACATGGTGACCTCGTTTTCTCAACTCACCAACAAGTCCCAAGCCAACGATTCCCAACCCCCCTGTAATCAAAATTCTTTGTTTAATCATTCTTCTCTCTGTTTACTACCATAAAAACTAATTTTGAACCATTTTTATTCAAGCGACAAATAGTCAGGAAAACGGATGCTTGTTTAATCCCTTCTTTCGACAATTAAAGTACACTTCGTCGCAAGTGCAGCTATGGCGCCAACAGCCGCTAATACGGGTGCGAAAGCAGCACCAACCAGACCAACGGTTAAGGGTATTTCAACCATAGTTTTTCCTTCTTCGTTTTTTATGATAATCCGACGGGCATTTCCTTCTTTTATAAGCTGTTTGATTTTCGTGATTATTTGATCTCCCGAAAGTTTAAATTCTTCTTGGCTCATATTGTGAGTAAATTAACAAATTAATCTTGCTTGGTAGCTATTATGTAAACACTTTTTCTCAATTAAATCTATATGGCTAAAATACGAGAAAAAAGCTTAAAAAACCGTAAGAGAAACAATTCATAAATATAAGCACAGAAAACTCAATGCCAAAAACCGAAAACAGGCCATCGCCATAAGACTTTCAAAGACTAGAAGAAAAGGAGAGAAAGTCCCTCAATAAAGAAATAACTTTTTTGGGTGATTTTACCAATAGTTATTTTATGTCTTCAAGATAGTAACCAGTTCCCACAACCCAATTAAATGGTTTGAACTCTAAACTATAAGCCCTCTTGGATTTTGGTTCTTGTTCATTTTTCTTTGGGTAAAAATAATCAGTGAAGCCTCCACCTTGTTGGGCTTTCTTTATTATTTCTTGAACATATTTTACGCCTTTGACTTCATCATTTAGTCGATTCTTTCCCTCAATTTCTTTTTTACCATACAAAACAACATTTATTCCTTCAGTCGTATCTGCCCAGAAATACCCCTGCTTGTCTGTTCCATATCTTAAATCTCTTAATAAATCAGCAGCCAACTTTTTTCCTTTGACTAACGTCATCTCTCTGGCTTCAACTTTTTTATTAATTGCATCCAACATACTGACTGCTGTTTCCACCTGTCCTTTAATCACGGCGTCATAATTTTGAGAAATTGTTCCAGTTTCCCCGATGCTTTTTCCATTTTTTAATTGATAAAGCGACCAGCCTAATGCGACCACTAAAATAAGTATTATTATATTTTTCATTTTCATTTTTGTTTGTTTAATTATTTTTCCCCTGTCTTTATATTTTATGAAATAAGTGCCTTGAGATCAATTTCTTTTACTTTCAGATGAGTGAGAAAAAATATTAATTATAGATAGAACTAATCCAAAAAGAACTGCTGGCCAAAAGCCTGGAACGGAAAACCCCGGCACAATCAGCGAAACAATTTTTACTATCAACGCATTAATGACAAGCGTAAATAAACCTAAAGTGATTACGTTAATCGGTAGGGTCAAAATAATTAGAAGGGGTTTCAGGACTGCATTAACAACTCCTAAAACCAAAGCGGCGGTTAGGGCTGCAAGTAAACTTGAAACATAAACACTTGGAATAAGATAAGCAGCAATAATTATTGCCAATGTTGAAATTAACCAATTTATTAAAAATTTATTCACTTAATAAGTATAACATTTTTTTAAATAGAATCTGTGTTTGTTTTTTTCTTCATTATCCTTCTAGCATTATCTATCCTCTTCTTTACCTCTTTTTCAAAACCTTGCTCTGTCGGCTCATAATAAATTTTTTCTTTTATTTTATCCGGAAGATATTGCTGATTTACGACATGACCTTCTCCTTTGTGCGGATCAATATAACCGACACCGGCCCCATGCTTTTTCATATCAGGAACAGGGGCGTTTTTTAGATGAGGCGGAACCCTAAGTTGACCATAATGTTCGAGATCAGACCGCACGGCCCTCATGGCTTTTTTTATGGCGTCACTTTTCGGTGAGGCGGCTAAATATATGGCGGCTTGAGACAGACTATATGTCGCTTCTGGCAAACCAACCCACTCAAGAGCGTGAGCAGCAGCTGTTGCAACCATTATTGCATGGGGATCTGCGTTTCCGATATCTTCTGATGCAAAAATTATCATCCTTCTCGCGATAAATTCTGGGTCTTCACCTGCTTGCAACATCTTATGCAACCAAAAAAGTGCGGCATCTGGTTCACTTCCTCTCATGCTTTTTATAAACGCGGAAATTGTATCGTAGTGTTCATCTCCAGTGGTGTCGTATTTCAGGGCTCTTTCTTGAATTGCTTCTTCAACATCTTTCAATGAAACTGTTGCGCCATTTTTTTTCGTCACGGAAGCCAACTCCAAAGCATTAAGCGCTATCCTAGCATCACCGCCAGACATTCTTGATAAATGCTCAAGCGCTTTTGGGTGCAACTTTAGTTTCTGTTTTCCCAATCCTCTTTCAGGATTTATTATTGCCCGCCTAATTATTTCTTTTATATCTTCTTCAGTAAGAGGAGATAGCTGGTAAACTTGTGACCGCGAAACTAAAGCTTTAATGACTTCGAAATAAGGATTTTCGGTAGTAACTCCAATTAAAGTAATAGTTCCGTTTTCCACATGAGGCAAAAGCACATCTTGTTGAGCCTTGTTAAAACGATGGATTTCATCGACTACCACTACCGTTTTTTGCGATTTCATTTTGCGTCGTTCTTTAGCGGCTTCTATCACCTTTCTCAATTCAGGGGTTCCAGCGGTTACAGCGCTTACTGGCTCAAAATGGGCATCCATCTTATGGGCAATAATTTCAGCTATGGTAGTTTTTCCAGAACCGGGAGGACCATAAAGAATAAGAGAGCCCACCTTACCGGTCTCTATTGCTTTTCTCAAAAGAGAATTCTGACCAAGAATTTCTTCTTGACCAATATATTCCCCTAAACTTTGCGGCCGCATCCTAGCCGCCAAAGGAGCCTCGGCTTTTAAGGCTTTTTCTAAGTTAGCATCAAATAAATCGGCTGTATGAGGCATTAGATCGAATGTAGTCTCATAAGGTCGGCTTTGCAACCAAATCCCCGGAAGAAGGCTTTCCGCTCATCACTATTATTTTGTTCTAAATTTAACAAGTCACGAAGATCAAAAGACGCCGTTCTTTTAGAAACTGTACTGAAATCTGACAATTAATTTTATCTACACTCGCCTAGGTGTTTTATGTCCCCGCCAATACAAGCGCCTTCACAAACACTGGTATAAGTGTGACCATTTTCTGCACATACCAAAGAATAACCAGGATCGCAATCACACTGTTTAAAAGCCTGAGTTTTTATGAAATCGTTTCTAGAAAAAAGTGTCAACACTATTATAAGAATGATAAAAAGGAGGCCAAGCACTAAGAGTAGTTTTCCGTTATCAAAAAATTTCTTATTAGCCTTTTTTCTTTTCATGCCTTTATAATAACCCTTTTTGGGAAAAATAGGGATATTTTACCTTACTTCTGACCTAGCCGAGCTTGAAATCATTTGCTAAAATGCTTTCACTATGTTTGGACTAGGTAAAAAAGAAAATAAAGAATCGGGGAATATTAGTTGGAGTACTGAAGCTGAAAAGGCCTTAGAACAAGCTTTGGCTCAATTTCCGGGACCAAAATTAATGGTTTTACCCATAAAAGGGAAACTCAGATCATCAGCGGAAAGCGCAGCTAGAGAAGCTGGACACGATGAAGTTAAGCCAGAAGATTTAATGAAAGGCTTAATGGATATGCTTCCTGCGGACATGAAGGCAAAAATTGAGGAGAGAATGAAAGAAGGCCCCGAAGGACTTAAGAAGCTTGAAGAAGATTTGAAGAATTACAAACGTTAAAGAGATAATTTAAAAAACTCGATAACATTTTGGTCTATAATTCTTTCAACCTCATCGAAAGGTAAGTTTTTAATCTCTGCAACTTTTTTAACAACTTCTACCACATAAGAAGGCTCATTTCTTTGACCTCGATATGCTTGAGGTGCAATAAAGGGAGCATCAGTTTCAATCATCAATTTTTCTAACGGGATTTCCTTAATCACCGTTCTTAAATTTCCAGCATTAGGAAAAGTGATAATTCCCGTTACTGAGATATAAAATCCCTTATTTAGATAAAACTTCGCGTCATCTAAAGTGCCCGCAAAACAATGCATCACTCCTTTAATTGGGTGTTTATAACCCTCCAGAAAATTTTGAAATTCTTGATGAGCGTCCCGAACATGAAAAATACACGGTTTTTTTGTCTCCCAAGCAAGATCAACAAAATTTTTTAGTACTTTAATTTGCTTTTCCATGACCGGGTTTCTCTCAGATTTTTCTAAACCGATTTCTCCTAATGCGATTACTTTTTCGTGACCCAAGAGTTCCTTAATTTTCCCCAAGATAGCTTCATCTACTTTTTCAGCATCTTGGGGATGGACACCAACAGCGGCAAAAACATTGTACTTGCAGGAATTAGCAATTTCCAAAGGTTTAGCAAGCTCTTCGATTCTTCCATCAGCTCCAGGGTTTATAATGGCATTAACTCCCATCTTGAATGCCCTTTTAAGGACTTCTTCTCTATCACCATCAAATTTTTCGGAATCTAAATGTGCGTGTGAATCAATCATTTAAATTTTACTTTTTGGGAAACAGGATCGACACTTCACCAATTCCCTTTCCGTTATCTAATAAAGTTGAATTATCACCTATTTTTCCTTTCACTCCTAGTGCCTTTATTAACGCCTCTGAGGTTTGGTTCAGTACTGGTTTTTCAAGAATAGAAATTGCAGCAATCCCTTCGAGCATCTTTCTCAGTGTGGCATTTCTTTTTTCTTCGTTCGTCTCTTTCCAGGGAGCTTCTTTGTTTATATCTTCGTTTAATACTCTGGCAATTTCGAGAACTTTCTGAATAACATTTAGTTGGTTTAAACCATTTTCGGAGTTTTCCTTAAGAGCCAAAATTCTTGGATCAATTTCCCTTCCAATAAATTCCCTTAATGTTTCTTCGTTAGAAATCGGAACTTTATTTTCACAAAACTTTTTTACTAAAGTAAGGGATCTGGAAACAAGATTTCCAAAATTATTAGCTAAATCCGAATTATACTTTTCGGAAAAGTCTTGTACTGCAATATCTCCCGAATTTCCAAATGGAAAAGGATTAAATAAAAGATATCGGGTAGCATCTGATCCGAATTCCTTTATCAAATCATTGGGATCAATGACATTCCCGATTGTTTTGCTCATCTTTTGTCCATTCACAGTAAAGTAACCGTGAACTATTAATGATTTTGGCAACTCAACATCTAACGCAAGTAAGATAGCGGGCCAATAAATAGCGTGGAATTTCAAAATATCCTGTCCGATTAGCTGAATGTCTGCCGGCCAGAACTTTTCAAATTTTGACTGGTCATCACTACCATAGCCAAGCGCCGTAATGTAGTTTAAAAGCGCATCAACCCAAACATAAGCCACCTGGCTTTCATCAAAAGGAAGAGTAATTCCCCATTTTAGACGTTCTTTAGAACGAGAGACAGAAAAGTCTTCAAGCCCTTGTTCAAAAAGACCGAGAACCTCATTTTTTCGTTCCTCGGGAAGAATTTTAAGTCTGCCAGATTCTATGGCTTCTTTTACTTGAGGAAGAAATTCAGACAATTTAAAAAACCAATTTTTTTCCTCAACAACAATTGGCTTTGTTTTATGAAGCGGTTCAAAACCATTTTCGTCCAGATCTTTCTCAGTAACAAAAGCTTCACAACCCGTGCAATAGAGACCTTTATATTTTTTTTCGTACAAAACTCCTTTTTCTTTTAACTTTTTCAACGCAAAAACGACTGCTTTTTCATGTCGTTCTTCGGTGGTTCTAATAAAGTCCGTATACTCGATTCCAAGCTCCTTCCAGGTACTTTGGAAACTACCCGCTATCTCGTCCACAAATTCTTGCGGTGTTTTGCCATTCTTCTCTGCGGCTTCAGCCACTTTAGCCCCGTGTTCATCTGTACCTGTAAGAAAAAAAATTTCCTTACCCAGCAATTGGTTAAGTCTGGCCAATATATCTGCAGCAATAATAGTGTAGGCATGACCAATATGCGGTCGCCCATTAGCATAAAATATAGGGGTTGTTACGGTAAATCTTTCCATGGGTATCTAGTATAAGTAGTGTGTTATATAATAGCAAGAAATGCTGACTTTGACTCACACAATTGCCAGTGCGGCTATCGGCGATGTAATAAATAATCCTGCCGGTTCTTTTTTCTTTGCACTAGTTGTTCATTTTGTTTTAGATTCATTTCTTCATTGGAATTTTTACCCCGGAAAGCATGAACCGATTTTCGTTTTGTCCGCCATTGAATTTCTCTTCGGTCTTGTTATTACTTTCCTGATTTTGGGGACTAAGATTTTTTCACCTCCTATTTTCTGGGCGATCATTGGAGGAATGCTTCCTGATATGTGGGCTATTTTTCGTTTGTTTTTTCACTTAAAAGAAACCTCCTTTGATAAAATACATAGTCGAGTCCAGAGAGAAACTCCGATCGTATGGAAGGGTCTTATAAGCCAGATAGTGGTTATAGGAATTTCAGTTTATATACTGCTGAACTACAAGTAAAAGACTGTACAAAGCCCGTAAATATTTAAATATTGTATTTACCCAGGAAGCTCTTCTCCGCCTTTGTTTGGAGCCAAAAGATCATTGAAGACAACAGAGATAATGGTTGCTACGGGAACTGCCAATAAAACTCCAACAATCCCAGCTAGTTTTCCGCCAATAATAACAGCAATGATGGTCATTAACGGATTTAAACCAATAGCTTTTCTCATGATGCTCGGGATGAGCACATGACTCTCAAACTGATTTACAACAATAAAAAGCACAATAACAAGAATCCCGACGAAGAAAGAGTTCGTAAAACCTAATAGAGCTGCCGGAATTGCCGAAATGATGGGACCGATTATTGGCACTATTTCCAAGACAGCAGCCAAAAGTGCTAAGGCTAGCGCATATGGAACCTTTAACACCCACAATCCTATAAAAACAAAAATACCAACTAGCAATCCTAAAATCCCTTGGGCAATGAGCCAGCGTCCGATTTTTTGCTGAGATCTTTTTATTAAATCCATAACGTAAGGCTGATGAGCTGCCGGAACAACAGACCTTACAAAAATATTTAAACTATCTCTTGATAAGACCAGATAAAATGAAATTACAAATGTTAAAATAACTGCGAATACTCCACCAAAGAAAGATTTTGTTGTTGCGAAAAATCCGCCCGATACTTGTCCCAGAAATTGTCCGACATTGCCAAGGCCCTTTTGGAGAGATGAAAGTATTTCATTAGTTCCCAGTAAACCCTGGTAGTTTCCCAGGTATACTTCTAACTGCTTGTAAATTTGAGGCAAATCATTAGCCAGATTTTGGACTTCGTTTATAAGGGGCGGGATTAACAAAGTTCCAATACCGCCTATTAAAGCGATTAAAATTGCGTAAGTTACAAGAAGTGAAATTGCTCGTGGAATTCTAAATTTCTGTAAAAATGAAACAATTGGATCTAACCCCGAAGCAATCAATATGGCCACTAGCAAAATAAGTAATACATCTCTTATTTGCCAAAAAAGAAAAATACAAGCAACAAAGACAACAACCCTGAAAAGCGTTCCTGTTGAAATGTTAATAGTTGTTCTTGTTTCGTTCATTATTTTTTATTTTTCAATAAGTTTTCAAAATTTTCTTTTTTATTATCAGGACCTATGGCCGCAATTCGCAACTGGTCCGGGGCGAGATGAGTTTTCGCGACACGAATGATATCATTTGGAGTTACTTTTTCTAATTGTTCAAAAAACTCATCTACTTTCAGAGTACGTCCGGTTAATATCTCCTGTCCACCGGCAAATTGAGCGACAGCACTTGAGGATTCTAGCCTTAAAAGCATGTGCCCTTTCATGTTTTCTCTGGCCTTGTTTAGTTCATTCTTCGAAACCTCTTTTTCTGTAATCTTTTTATATTCCTTCAAGATAACTTCGAGAGCTTTTTCGGCCTTGCTTGGATCAACACCAACCTGTGTACCAATATAACCGGTGTCCACAAAATGCTCAGAAGCAGTATGAACGGAATAAGCTAATCCTCTTCTTTCGCGAACTTCTATAAACAGGCGGCTTGACATCCCTCCACCTAAAATATTTGCCAATAAGTCAGAAGCAGCACGATCCTTGTCAATCATTGATACACCCGTACCCCCAATAATTAGATGCGCCTGATCAGTCTTCTTTTCTTTCATATTAACTAATTCTGGACCCCACTTTCCGTCAAAAGCAGTACCTTTTTCTGGTATTGATTTGGAAAAAGTCCTAAATGTCTTTTCTAGTAATTTCTTTCCTTCGCCAGGTTCAATGTTCCCAGCCAAGCAAACCACAACATTGTCACTTGTATATTGGTTTTTCATATACTTAACGATAGTTCTTCTTGAAACGGATCTAATTATTTCTTTTGTTCCTACAATTTTTCTTCCCAGTGGATGATCAGCATACAACAGACATTCCCAATTTTCTCCAATCGATTCTAAAGGAGTATCTTCGTACATATTCATTTCTTCAATGATCACTCCTCTTTCTCGATCAATTTCCTTAGGATCAAAAATTGGATGCAATAACATATCACCCAAGACATCAAGCAAAATACTTGCATGTTCAGACGATGCTTTCGCATAAAATCCGGTCATTTCTTTAGAAGTGAAGGCGTTAAATTCGCCCCCGATTTCATCAATTGCTTCAGAAATCATCCTGGTATTCGGACGTTTTTTAGAACCCTTAAAGAAAAGGTGCTCTAGGAAGTGACTAATACCTGCTTGTTCTGGTTTTTCGTTTCTTGAACCAGTGCCAACCAAAATCATCAGTGTTACTGTAGCTGTTCCCTTCATCGGCATGACCATCAACCTCAAACCCGATGGTAAAGTCCACTTATTAATTTGAAATAATTCTGTTTTCATGAAATACAATTGTATACTTTCTCGAAATAATTTTCTAATTCATTAATTGACAATCTTTCTTGAGTCATTTCATCCCTCTTCCTGACAGTAACCGTATTATCTTCTAAAGTCTGATGATCTACTGTGACGCAGAACGGGGTTCCAATTTCATCTTGTCGTCTATAACGCCTGCCAATTGATCCGCTCTCGTCTAATTGGATCTTAAATCTTGATCTCAAAGACTTTGTAATTTCCCTACTCTTATCGACTAATTGATCATTATTTGAAAGCAGGGGAAATATAGCAATTTGAACCGGAACTAAGCTTAACGGAAGTTTAAGAACTACTCTTTTTTCACCTTCTGTTTCTTCCTCTGTATAAGCGTTACACAGAACTGCCAAAGTCAAACGGTCTGCACCAGCCGAAGTTTCTATAATCCAGGGAGTAAATTTTTCTTTTGTAGACTCATCCAAGAAAGATAAATCTTTCCCAGAATATTGGCTGTGTCGAGAAAGATCCCAGTCGCCCCGGTTATGAATACCTTCAATTTCCTTCCAACCAAAAGGCATTTTGTAGTGAATATCAAAAGCTGCTTTTGCGTAATGGGCTAATTCTTCCTTCTTTTGTTCATAAAATCTTAAATATTCCGAAGAAAACCCAAGAGATTCATACCATTCCATTCTTTTCTTTTTCCAGTTTTCAAACCAGTTGCTGGCCTCATCCGGTTTCACGAAAAACTGCATTTCCATTTGTTCAAATTCAACTGTTCGGAATGTAAAGTTGCCAGGAGTCACTTCATTGCGAAACGCTTTTCCAATCTGAGCAATCCCAAAAGGAACTTTTAATCTCATGGCATTAGCAATTAATTGAGCGTTTACATAAATCCCCTGCGCTGTTTCCGGTCTTAAATACAATGTCGATCCGCTATCCTCAACCACTCCGAGCTGGGTTTTAAACATCATGTTGAATTGTTTTTGTTCCGTAAACTTTCCCTTAATTCCACAAGAAGGACATTTTACTTGTAATAATTCGCTGGAAATTTTTTCCTTATCATCTTTTATTCCTAAATATTTATCTTCGCCGAGTAAATGATCAGCCCGAAATCTCCTGTGACAATTTAAACACTCAACTAACGGATCGGTGAAACTTTTTACATGTCCAGAAGCTTCCCAGACCTTAGAATGCATAAAAATAGAAGAGTCCAAACCGACAATACTCTCGTCACCTCTCGTCATGGCATCCCACCATGTTTTTTTAATATTATTTTTTAACTCGACTCCCAAAGGACCGTAGTCATAAGAGGCAGCTGCTCCGCCATAGATATCCGAGGATTGGAAAATAAAACCCCTTCTCTTGGCTAACGATGCGATTTGATCTAATGAAACTGCTGGCATGTCTAAAACTGTAATAGCGTAATATATTTTGGTAAAGATTGGAAGAAGTAACCAAACTAAAACTTGGGACGAATACTGCCACTTCCGCCAAGTTTTCTTTCGAGATTCCTTAACTCTTTAAACTGTCGATTGTTCCAGTGGGATTGGAGCCTTCTCTTTTCTGCATCCATTTGTTTAGTAAGTCTATTTACTTCATGTTCGCTTTCAGCCCTTTTGATTTTATGTTGGTATCGCTCCTCCACTTTTGCGATATCCTCCTGAAAGGCCTTTTGCATTTTTGCTTCAAATTTTGGCAATGCTCTATTTCGAATGTCAGAGATTTCACCGGCCAGCTCCCTGGCATTTTCTGCTTCCGAAACTCCTCTTAATTTTCTTTCCATCTTTCTAGTCGATGAAAAAGATCTTCCCCCAGAAAAAAGATTTCTTCTTCTGATTTCTCTTTCTAAAGGATCTAAAGCCTTTAACGCTTCTTCCGATCTCTCAACTGCTCTTTTGTATTTCTCCTCTTCCTCGAATTGCCCCGGCAAGCTCCCGTCTAATGATTTAGAATAATTCCTACCAGCAGCAGAAGCATCATATTTAGTAGACTCCTCTGAGGAGGGAGGCTCAATTTTTCCTCTCCTCGGGCCAAATAATAATTCAAATAACCCCATGTCTTTATTATAACACTTGGGAATATTTTTACTTTATCTTTCATCACACTTCCTTCACATTGTTAAAATCACGGATGTGATTATTATGACCGTTTTATTTTTTGATGATTTCTCTAATTTTTTTCATCAAATTCAAATAGAACCATACATTATTTATAGTTGCTAGTACTTGTGCCATAGGTTCTCCGGATTGAAATAGGTGTCGTAAGTAAGCATATGTTGTTTTGTCCAAAAGTCTGAAATAAGGATTAATAACTTCAAGATTATCAGCAAAATTGTTATTTCTGATGTGGATTTTTCGGTAAAGCTTGCCTGTTTCAACTGAATTCGATGATTGTAAAACCTCTTTCAAATAATCTTCATTTAAATCTACGTACAACAAAGCATGGCGGGCATTTCTTGTGGGAAGAACACAGTCAAACATATCAACGCCTCGTTTAACTGCTTCTACAATATCTTCCGGCTGTCCAACTCCCATTAAATATCTTGGCTTGTCTTTCGACATCAAAGGCAAAATGAAATCCAGGGCCTTCAACATTTGTTCATGAGTTTCCCCAACAGACAGCCCACCGATCGCGTATCCATCGAAATTAATTTCTTGCAATTCTTCCAAAGATTTTTTTCGCAACTCTGGAACGAGCCCTCCTTGTATTATCCCAAACAAAAGTGGTTTAGGATTTTTTGACGCGGTTAATTCGGTAAATTTTTCTTTGGCACGCCTAGCCCAAGCGGTTGTTCTTATTACCGCATTCTTCAAATCTTCTTCAGACGACGGTAAAGAACAAACTTCGTCTAATACCATTGAGACGTCTGATCCAAAAATTTGTTGTGCTTCGATAACCGACTCAGGGGTCAAAAGAACCTCCGAGCCATCAAGGGGAGAGTTAAACTTAACTCCTTCATCCGTCACTGACCGCCTTTTAGAAAGACTATAAACTTGAAAACCGCCACTATCGGTCAATATGGGTTTATCCCACCCGAAAAAAGAATGCAGCCCTCCGAGTTTTGAGATGGTACTTAAACCCGGTCTTAAAATTAAATGAAAAGTATTGCTCAAAATTATCTGAGCATCCATTTCATTCAAAACCGAAAAAGGCGCGGTTCTAATTGCGCCTCTCGTGGCTATTGGCATAAAGGCTGGCGTTTCTACTACACCGTGCGGCGTTAAAAGCTTGCCAGCTCTCAAGCCAGTAATTTCTGAAACTTGAAAACATTTTCTTTCCATAACCGAAAAACTTAACATTCGCCTGCTAAATTGTCGAATTCTTTTATCTACGAATTACTCTGTCCCTAACATCCCAAAGCAAAAGTGTCACAGAGGTGAAAATCATAATAACTACAAATTCCATAAATCCTGCAGGAGAAACACCAAACAAATCAGCAGTATTGGTGATACCCATAACCATACGAATTACAAAGACTATTCCAGCTAAGCCCATCATCAACTTAACCATTTGATATCGATGAACTACTAATGTAAATGCCTTCATTGTTGTTTTTTCACCTCCTTTAGATGTTTAAATTTTTGTTTACCTATTTATCTTACCACTTCTGACTTGAGTGGGTCTACATTTTCGGTGTTAATAACATCGGCAGTTGCGCGTAACTTTGATCCCGTGAAAGTATCAGTCGCATCAAACGATGCACCCAACAATAAATTGGGTTTGGTCTGTATTTGATTTAACGACGGGGTCAAGCCAACTTGGAAAGCAAGCTCCGGACCTGGCATGGCCGTACCCGCTCGCGCAGAGACAATCCCGATTTGCCATTTTATTTCCCTAGTTCTTTCGTCAAAAGTTACTTGTCCAGTTGTCGTGTACTTATTGTTTACCCATCGCAAACCTTCAGGCAGAATCGTCCTGTAAAGTCCCTCCACAACATCATTTGAAGTATTTTTAACCCTGACGCGAATCGTATAAGTAGTTTCTTGCCCGACTTGCGGAGGCATTGGCCCCGTACTCACCGGTAGTCCAGCTCTTCCGTCATCATAAAATGCAGCTGTTTCCAAAGAAAGAACGCTGTTAACCATTATTTGGAACTTACCGGAACTGATAATCTTAGTTGCACCGACTGGCGTAGGAATATCAGGACTATCCGCTTGTGTTAAGAAATCAACCGCAAAATTTTTATCCTCTGCAGTTCTGGCCGGAAGTGAAGTTGCAGGAAGCATCTCAAATCGTAGCGGAATTTCCGCGTAATCACCCGGTCTCAAGGCGTTAAGACTGGTTATAGAGGCGGGAGTCCAGGTGAGAACATTTGTTCTGCTGTCATAAGCTCCGGCCGTTTCCATGGTAGCTTGATTAATACCTGTACCAGTAATAGTTGTTACGACTTTCAAACCTCTCAGACCAATATTTCCCGTATTTTTTACGACTATCTTCCCTGTGACCTTATCAGATGGATTGGCTCTTAATTTGTCTTGTGCATCATTAAAAACCTGAGTAATTGTCAAAGCTTGCCGGGCCATTACAGTCGTAGCTTGGACATCACTTTGGGTTATGAATTTCCCTCCACTCATAAATCCGATTTCAGCTTTAAATGGTCGAACAACATCAGGATCTCCTTGAACAGTTCCGGTTACGATTATTTCACCATTGGCTTGTTGGGTGATAATCGGAAAATCCCATGACAAACCACTTCCTTTTGCGGGAGGAATCGTTTGATCAGGAGCAAAACCAGTGGGGGCAATTAAATTAATTCTTATATCTGTCACATCAACCGCCTTGTGGTTTTGATAAACAATTCTAATTTTCACGCGGTCTCCGTTAGCCGCCTGTTTGGGTGCCTCTAGGGCAATTTCAACTGGACTTGCACCAACTCTAACCGCAACAAATTCTTGCTTGGTCTCCTTTTTTGTTGGAGCATTTTCAGGATTAAAACTGACTAAAGTAGTGAAAGTAGATGAACTTTCAGGTTTACCAACTAACCTGCCTACTACTTTAAACGAAGTTGATTCCTTAGGACGTAAAATACCAATGCCCCACTGTAAACTCGTGGTTGTTGAACTTGGCATCGGTTCCATCTTCTTTATGTAAAGTCCATCCGGAGCTTTCGCTTCCAACACAGCATTGTTCCAAATCACCTTACTGTCATTTTTTATGATAATAACAAATTCGGCGTCATCTCCGGAAAGCACAGCCTGCGGAGCTTTTATAGAAACGTTAATCTGTTTAGGATCAACTGTATGAGCTGACCGATAGGCCGAAATTCCCCAAAAAGTACCGCCGGCAACAACTAGAACAGCAACACAAATCCCGATTCCTATGAAAATATTGCGGGTCCTTTTTCTGGCCTCAGCCTCTAAATCTTTCAATATTGGAGGATTAACGTCTGTTGTTTGTCCGGCCGTTTCTTGAGGGACAACCTGAGGACGAGCTTCTTGCATTCGTTCTTCGCTAAAACGGTCCGCCCCCGTTGTAAACATCTTCTTTTTTGAGTCTTCGATAAATGACATTTGTGTTTTTGTGATTTGCACTAATAATACCTCTTTTTCTTCAACCCTTAAAATTATTCTAAACGTCCCACTTGACTTCTTTACTGTTTTATACTAAAATGTATTGTTCTTTTTATAATGCATCGGCTAGAATTTACCTGTGAACAGAGAGTCATCACTTCTTGAGAGGAGCTTAGAAAAAATGCCCCAATCGGCTCATTCTTTTGAGTCAATTAAAAAAACTCTTGATGGAGGTGAATTGCTAATAGAGTTGTTCGACGACGTCGTTGATTGTTCCCATCGCTACTATGAGTCTGCCCTTAATTATATGGCGATGGTATTGATTACTAAGCTAGATTCATCACGCCCACAGCGGAAATCCCTTGAAGCCAGAGACGAAGCGAGAAGACTTACTCACAATTCTCTTTGTGACAAACTTCGTGTCTTAGCTAGAACAGCCAATGAGGCTGGAAAGGATATTTCCTGGTGGGAAGGGATAACCGGACGAAATGAGGATCGACACAAAATCGGACGCTGGGCCTTAAAGCAAGTGTCCGAAAAGCTCAAACAGCAAGCCGGAGGTCAAAATGCCTGATCTTCTGAAGATTTTAGATCAACTCTCAACAATCAACAGGGACCTTGCAACTGAGTTGGAGCAAGTCGCCTGTGAGGTCGCATCCAACGAAAGCGCCGAGGTTCGCGGAGAGTCACCCGATGAAACAAAAGTCGGGGTGTTCAGAACTCTGCTGGAAAAAGCCCAGGGTCTTCTCCCGGAGATGACCACTCTTGTCAGCGGAAATCCCACGTTAATCGCCCTAGAGATCGCAGAAAGACTTCTGCTGACCGATGCACCCGAAAAAACCGAATGAAGCTTACTACTACATTCTGAAACCCTCGCCCGCCGAGGGTTTCGTTCTTTTTAGTTAATTTTTTGCCCTAAAAATCGCGAAGGGATAAACGGAAGAAGGAAAATATTTCAGCATCTCCTTTTGAATGTCCTTCAAAGAAACTTGAGATTTCATCGAAAGCAAAATTGATAATACAAAAAGAACACCAACATCTTTTGGATATTCAAAATTATTATTCGTAACGGAACGAAAAGCTTTTTCTATTTCTTTTTTTGTTGGTAGTTTCTTAAGATGTTTTGTCAAAGAATTTTCTAATTGTTCCAAAGTTGGACTTGGCATGGAAATAAGTTGCTGTTGGTTGAAATTGGCAGGAGAATTGCAAACGATCCAAGCTCTCCTGTCTTTTTTAAACACGCTAAATGGAAAAGAAAATACTTCAGTTCTTTTTAACTTCATATCAACAAAATATTTTCCCTTTTTAAATGTTTCCTTTACTGATGACACTTGTGCTTTTCCAAACACATCTCCTCCTGGTTCTTTAAAATACAAAACATCTCCTTTATTCACAAAACCAACAGGTGCTTCTTTTCTTTTACGAAACCAAATAATTCTAGGTCGTTTTAGCCTGAAAACCTTTTTAACAGCCGGCCTCGAATAAACTACTAGATGATCCATTCACCTTCACTGATACCTCCCCGCAAAATTCCTGGCAAGTTCTGGCTGCGCCTGGAAAAGTCCTTTAACCACTTCTCTCATTCTTAATAATGTTTGCGGAGAAACTCGTAACATATAAATACTCCGATTATTTCGATCCAAAATAAAACGAAAAACCTTAACTACCTCCGTAAGAATGGGATCCCCTTGTCCCGCGCATTTAGAGCACCAAAAACCGTGATGAGATTTTTTAAAAGAAAACTCATCAGCTTGTAATTTTGCTCGACAATTAGTGCAACGATATAAATCAGGAAGAATTCCAAGTGACCGGAGGATGTTTATTTCGGCAGCCTCTTTCATGAAGTTTGGAATTTTTTGTGGAGAATCAAGATTTGCGATTAGGGAAAGAATGCTATCGTACAAAACCATGTCTTTTTGGTTCTCACCCGTATAACCTCGCAATAGTTTTGCTATTTCGTACGCATAATTCACGCGTTCAATATCAGCCCGCAACCGGGGGAAAGTTCGTAAGACTTTCGCTTCCCTTATAAAGTAACCCTTCATTGAACTAGCGGCTACAATTTGCGATTCCATGAAAGGCTCCAAATGCCCTGCTCTTCTTGAAGCAACATGATGAATTCCAGGCGCAAAAAAATGCATTCGTCCTTCTTCCCTTGTATAAGCCTCAATTACTCGATCCTTCTCTCGAATAGAAGTTCCGTGAAGAATTAGGGCCCGAAATCTATGCAACGATGGTTTGTGCATAAAACAATGATAACCTTTCCCAGCACGTCATTGCGAGCGAAGCGAAGCAATCTCTAATCTAAGAAGTTCCAAGAGATTGCTTCGTCGCTAAAGCTCCTCGCAATGACGAATAATTAAGTCTTTGTGACCCTGGACCTAATCAAACGGAAGCAATTTCTACTTTTTACGAAACCTTCTTTATTGAAATATTGGCTTTAACTTTGTTTAACTTCATTTCTTCAGAAGTACCCTCTACTTGTGGCAATAATTTCGATCTAGTTTCTTTTTCAATAATATCCTTAAATTTTTCCAAGACCGCTCTAACCATACCGTCTTCAGATTTTACGGAAAGTTCTATTTGATCGTTTATTGTTAAACCTGACCTTTTTCTAAGGTCCTGAACGAGACGAGTTAGCTCACGAACTAAACCTTCTTGTTTCAACTCTTCTGGAATTTCAGTGTCCAAACCAATTTGAACTTCCCTTACCTGAACCCATTTTAATTTCTCGTCCTTTTCCTTAGCAAAAATTACTTTCTTAACATTAACTTCGTCACGTAATATTTCGGTTGTATCTTCAGAAAGATTAACCGGACCAAAAATTGCCAAAGTTGCTAACGGCTGTTTAAGAGCAAGGTTCGCTTCTTTCCTAATAGCATGCGCAAAAGAAGCGATATCTCTCACTATTGCCATTTCTTTTAACAAGTTCTGTTCTTTGCTTAACAATTCCGAATCTGACATCGGGTAATCTTCAAGATGGATTGATTCTTTGAATTTCCCCTTGCCGCCTCTTTCAAGTTCTTTGTAGATGCTTTCTGTGATAAATGGAATTATCGGAGCAAAAGCCTTAGCAGATCCCAACAACACTTGGTAGAGAGTTCCCAAGGCTTCTGGATCACCGGAAACAATGCGATTACGACTTCGGCGGATGTACCAAGTAGAAAGGTCATTAATAAAGCCTTCCGCAGCACGGACCGCTGGCGGAACAACATAATTTTGAAATTGATTCTCTAGCGTCTGGATAGTTTCTGCCAATCTGGCTTTTATCCACTTATCTAAAGGATTTTCTGAAGTAATATTTGAATCAAAATCCCGACCGACAGCATGAGTTATAAAATAGACCAGAGAATTCCAGTAAATCGACAAAACTCCTCGGGCTTTGTTTTGTAATTCTTTTTCGTTAAAACTTGTATTCTCTCCGGTCATCAAAGAAGAAGACATGAAGTAAAGTCTAAGCGCGTCAGCTCCAATAGTATTCAAAACTTCTTTTGAATCAGGATAATTCTTAAAGCTCTTGCTCATTTTTCGACCGTCAGTCCCTGCTAAAACGCCGTGAGCTACGACATTCTTAAATGGAGCCTTATCAAACAACGCCGCAGAAACCCGGAAAAGAATTTGGAACCAGGCTCTAATCTGCCCTGTGTACTCAATAATAAAATCTGCTGGAAAACCTTTTTCAAAAAGTTCTTTGTTCTCGAAAGGATAATGATATTCTGCGAATGGAACTGAACCGGAATCAAGCCAAACATCAAGGATGTCTGGAATTCGTTTAAAAACCTTCCCGTCCTTCTTAAGTTCTACCTGATCCAGAACGTCTCGATGCCAACTCAATTGTTTGTCGCCGACATAATTTTTATTATCTTTTTCGACAATCTGGTCAGAATACTTTTTTAATTCTTCAACACTACCAATAACAATTTCTTCCCCGTCTTCGCTTTTCCAGATTGGCATTACCGTTCCCCAATATCGTTGACGGCTTATGCACCAATCCGGGGCCGATTCGACGACTTCTCTAAATCGTCCTTCCTTAATTGTTTCAGGAATCCAGTTAACTTCTTGATTCAATTTCAAAATTTCCTGATTGAGTTCTTTCAGTTTAATAAAGTAAGCATCCTGGGTTTTATATATGAGGGGTTCTTTGCTTCGATAAAAAGGCAATCTATGTTTGTAAATTTCCGATCTCAAAAGCAAACCTTTTTGCTTGAGATCTTCTGTAACCATTGGAGAAGCTTTCCTTATATAGATTCCCTTCCAGGGTCCCACCATCATGTTTCCCTCATCATCTATATCCGACAAATCAGAAACTCCATATTTTTTTCCTAACTCGAAATCAACTTCTCCAAAAGCGGGAGCAACATGCAAAATCTGAGTACCTTCCGTACTAGTTACCTCTTCTGAAGAATAAACTTTGTAGTCATTTTCATTTCCGTGAGCAAGAAAATCAAAAAGTGGAATGTAAGAAAGTCCCAAAAGTTTTTCTCCGGAGAATTCTTCCAGAATTTCAAATTCAAGATCTCCAAGGGCTTCTTTTAGTCTATCTTGCCCAACAACCATGAACTCTTTTCCTGCTTTAACCAGAACATATTTGAATTCCGGATTAACAGCCAAACAAAAGTTCGAGGGCAATGTCCACGGGGTTGTCGTCCAGGCAAGAAGATATGCTTTATTTTCCCCGGTTAAATTTTTCCAGGGATTTTCTTTGAGTTCGAATTTGACATAAACGCTTAAGTCTTCCACATCCCTGTAATTGTCAGGGTCCATGGCAACTTCAAAATCAGAAACGGGCGTGCTTGTTTCGGTTGAATAAAGAGATGTTCTTTTACCGCAATAAACAAGGCCTTTTTCATACATTTGTTTAAAAGCCCAAACAACGCTTTCGCCAAAGTCTGAGTCCATTGTTTTGTAAGCATGATCAAGATCAACCCACCGCCCAATCTTTTCTATGTACCATCTCCAATCGCTTATTTGTTGTTCAACATATTCACGACAAAGAGCTACGTATTTATCTACTCCAAACTCCTGAACCTGCTTTCGGTTTCTTATCCTATATTTTTCGTTTACCTTTGCTTCTATCGGCAAACCATGACAATCCCAACCAAAAACTCGTCGGACGCGTTTCCCTTTCATTGTCCAATAACGAGGAATCAAATCTTTGGCGATAGAAACCAAAAGATGAGCGTAGTGAGGACTGCCACTAACAAAAGGCGGACCGTCGATAAACACAAATCTGTTTTTTTCCGACCTCTGCTCAACGGATTTCCTGAAAGTATCGTTTTCCTTCCAAAATTTAATCACATCCTCTTCCATTTCGGGAAGAGTTTTTTTAGGAGGAATATTAAATTTGGATTCGCCGGTCATATAATGAGGTCTTTGCATAGCATATGAAAATCAAGCCTATCCGGCAAGAACTCATAAAGACCGACTACCTAAAACTTATTTTGTTTTCTTGTCTTTTTTCTTGCTGAAACTGAATTTCTTTAGAAAACTCTTCTTGTTTTCGTCTTTAATTGGAACTTTAATTTTATTAGTTTTATTGAAGGTTTCATAAAGATTTATCACTTCGCTGGCGTGATCTTTCCAATTCACCGCTTTACAATCATTAAAAGGCAAAACATGCGCCCGTTCTTCCGGATATTTATGCAATCCGCAAAGAATATCCCGGTCTTTTCCATTCTTCAAAAGAATATGATCAGCTTTTCGGCATAGCGTAGAAAAACCCATTCGGGCGCCAAACATCCAGGTGTTAGTAAAGATATTGGAATCTCGAACTCCCATAGGAACCCAATGGAAGGTTGCGATGACGTTTCCCGGATAAAGATACGGAATAAGACCTTCGGGAGAATGGAAAACATCTAACCTGGAAGTGGTTAAAATGGAAGAAACAAGCATGTGAGAATAGATAAACGGCAGATATGATCTGTATTGGGCGAACGGAAAATTCTTAATTTCCGTATTTTCACGACGAAATTCTTCCAAAGTTTCCTTTGGCATTCGGGAATCCATAAACAAAACGTAGGAGTTTTTCTTATCCTGATCTAGGATTGAGGCTATTAAATATTTGGTATATTCAGCAATTTCCGGATGATGACGGTGGTGTTCCGGCGAAAGGATATGAGCATCTATTCCAATTCTCATTTTTTTATCCATGGGCTTTAATTATCGCTTAATCTAATTGCCCTGTCTAGGGTCGATGTCATCACTACATGACATTTAATTTTTCTACACCCAAAAGGTCAAGAGTATTCCCAAGGGCCACTTTGGCAGCCAAAACTAACACCAATCGAGATGACCTTAGAAGTTCATCGGTTTCTCCAAGTACGGGAACTGAGTCATAGAAAAGATGAACCGCTCGTGCGAAACCTAAGGCAAAATGCGGCAATCTTTGAACTTCCCAATTTTCTGAAATTTCTTGAACGGCTTCAGGAAATCTAAATATTTCTTTCATTAAATTTAACTCCGATGAGTGAGTTAAAACCGTCTTTGCTCCTTCCGGTGGTAAAAAGTCGTCAGTAACAAGATTAACTTCTTTAGCTTTTCTTAAAAGCGAAACTAATCGCACATAGGCATATTGAACATAATATACTGGGTTACGGTCGCTTTGTTCTCTTGCTAGTTCAATATCAAAATCCATATGCGATGAAAGAGAATTCATCGTCAAAAAGAATCTGGCCGCCGAAAGTCCCACTTGATCAATTATTTCATTTATAGGTATCGAGGTACCGGCTCGTTTCGACATTTTTTTGCGCTCGCCTCCTTCAACAACAGAGACCATTTGTGCAATGACGATTTTCAACTTGGAAATATCTTCTCCCATTGCTTGCATAGCCGCTTTCATTCGGGCCACGTAGCCATGGTGATCAGCGCCCCAAAAGTCTGCAATAATGTTATATCCTCTTCGAAATTTATCCCTGTGATAAGCAATATCTGGAGCAAAATAAGTTGGCTCACCGTTCTCTCGCACTAAAACGCGATCCTTATCATCTCCATACTTAGTGGTTTTCAGCCAAACAGCTCCTTCTTTTTCATATGCTTCTCCTTTTTTAAGCAGAAGATCAACGACCTCTTTTACTTCTCCTCTTTCATGAACAAAATGTTCATAAAACCAAACATCATAATGAACCTGGCAAAGATTCTCAATCATTTCTCTTATTACTTTCACAGTCTCATCAACAGAGACGAGAGAAATTTTTGTAATTAATTCGGAATTATTTAAATCGTCTGGAGAAAATGAGTGATTCTCATTTTCTGAAAAAATCTCTTCAACTTTATCTGCAACAATCTTTACTTCTTCGCCTTGATAAAGATTTTCTGGAAACTCAATTTCATGTCCATTTTTTTGAAGAATTCTTCGTAAGACCGACTCTCCGTAAATTCTCACCTGATTTCCGACATCATTTATATAGTATTCCCGAGTCACGGCATAACCTCGCTTTTCCAAAATTCTTCCTAAGGTGTCCGCCCAAAACAAGGCTCTTCCATTGCCGAATGTGGGCATACCTGTCGGATTAGCAGAAACAAACTCCAAATTAATAGTTTTTCCTTCTCCCTCATTTCCAGTCCCGAAAATTTTATCGTCTTCAACAACATCATCCATTTTTTGGATTAACCAATCAGCCTTTAATTTAAAGTTAATAAAACCAGGCTGGGCAATTTCAATCGCTCCGATAAATTCCGGTGTATTTTGGGTTAAGTGTTTCCAGATAATCTGCGCAACTTCAAGAGGTTTCTTCCCTATTTCCTTAGCAATAGTTAAGGCCACAGGCGATGAATAATCACCTAAATTGTCCTGTTTTTCCGGCGGGTATTGAATAATTACTTTGATTTTTCCGGAATCAGACGGCAATTCCCCGGATTCTATGGCGCTACTAACGGCTGCTGCCAGGTATTTTTCAATTTCAGATCTCAGATTCAACATACAAGAACAGTGTACATAGAATCATGTACACTGTCTCGTCTTTTTAAATTATTTTCTTTATTGGGCGGTAGTGGACGTTGAGCTTTCGGTCGTAGTTGTTTCTTCAGAAGTTGTAGTCGTGGAAGCTGTTGGCGAAGGAGAAGTTTCAGTCGCTTGAGCTGGCTCTTCAAATGAAGTTAAAACTTGGTCAAACAACGCATTGTAGTTTTTCTCTTCCCACACACCCGGATCAGCAGTAGCGGTTACCACATAAGCAGTCTTGCTGTCAGTTGAAAGAATTATCAACTGCTTGTTCCTAACTTGAACATTATTCTCTTTCAAAGTACCACCAATTATATAAGCTTCTTGTCCGGATACAGTCGAAACAGGTGCATCATCAACAAGATTATAGTTTCTATAAGAGGCTTTCAGCTGTTTTTTGCTAGAAGCAACATACTTCTCCAGCGTCATTCCCGCTGGCAATTTTTCTGAAAGTACTGTGATGTTGGCTTTTATAGCATCCGTTGAAGCTGGATCTGAGAACAGGACATCGGCTAATTTTTGAGTTTCATCGGCAGTCCAACTCGCTGGAGGAATAATGCTGAAACCAGAAGTATGCGTGTATCTTTCACCTAGCAAGGATGAAGTTACCTCAGGAGTTGCTTCTGCTGTAGCCTCAGGAGTAGAGGCAACACTGCTTGGAACTGGTGGAAAAGATGGCGTCGTTTTTGGTTTTCCGGAAGTCAAAATTACATAAATGATTATTCCCAAAAGGAGAACAACCAATACCGCACCTAGCACGACAATCAAAGCTGCTGCTGTTTTTTTCTTCGATGAACCTCCCTGATCAGGAAAAGTCAAAACTTGCGGATGTTCATCATTAATAACAGAGCCCGCAGATGGAGTCGTTGGTTTCTTCGGAAGAGTTGGAGAAGGCGTTGGGGTACCAGGACGCGAAGTGGAAAGCGGAGTTGGTTTGTTAACTCTTTCATATGGATTTACTGGTCCTTTTGGAGGAACAGGAGGAACAGCAAATTTCGGAGGAATATTTGATGGTGGCGGCGGCTGCGGCGGTTTAGGAGCATTACCAGTATTAGGAATGTTTGGTTGTGGTTTTGATATGTCCATACTTTTTGTTTTAATTTTTATGCTATCCACATTATTATACATTAAAAATGCAAATTAAAGAGTTAATAGCTTAAAATTGAATTAAGAGATTAAATTTCTTTAACGAAGCTTGATAGATACTACCGAATCCTAAATACTTACAGTGATGGCCATATTAGCAGAAAACAAAGATGCACGTCGAAAATATGCGGTTGAAGAGACCCTAGAGGCTGGCATTGCCTTAACCGGTCATGAAGTTAAATCAGCCAAAAAGGGAAACGTGTCGTTAAAAGGATCATTTGTCACTATGAAAGGCAATGAACCTTATTTAGTTAACACTCACATTGGTAGTTTTCAGCCTGGCAATGCCCCACAGGGATATGACCCCACGCGTCCCCGGAGACTTTTACTAAAGAAGTTAGAGATAAAAAGAATTTTAGGAAAAAGAGCAGGACAAGGCCTAACTATGGTTCCGTTAAAGTTATATACCACCCGAAGTTTATTGAAAGTTGAGGTTGGAATTGCGAGATCAAAATCAAAGAAGGATGAACGAGAAGACATCAAGAAACGCGAAGCTAAAAGAGAAATCGATCGGGCGCTCAGAGCCAAAGAATAATTACTTAAAGCGTCATTGCGACCCTGGACTTGATCCAGGGGAAGCAATCTCCCCAAGTTACATCGTTTAATAGGTACTGAAAATTAATGAGTTTGTCACCGCTTCAGGCGGGACCCCGTTTGAAAGCGGTGGCTTCGTCAGTCGTTTCACTCCTTCCTCGCAAAGACGGATTTTCAATATTGACAAAACTTATAATATAATTTAAGATTATCGGTCCTCTGAACCAAGGAGACTGTTATGTTCATTTTCAAGCGAGGATTTGCGCGACTCTTGGCTCTTGGTTGAGTTGTTTTTAGACACTCAACTTAAGGAGTCTCAAATGGGTCACATTTATTTCCTGTCGACCGCCGGTGTTTCCCTCCGTGACATTCGTGCTGCCATCAGTTTGATTCGCGAGTGCTACCCTGTTGTTCATGCCAGCCTTTGCCCCTATCTTCCCGGCCTCATTTACGAGACCGCCACTCCTGTTTCCGATCTGGACAAGGGCGCGCTCGGTCTCGTCGACTGGCAATAGCGCTTTGGGAACTTTTCCGACCACACGTTTCGGCGTGTGGTTTTTTAAAATTCAAAAAGCCGAGGAAAACCTCGGCAGGTGGTTCACGGCTTTTTCGGGAAACTTGTCTCAAACAATAAGCCATTAAAGATCCAATACCAAAGAGCAAGATCGCGCGATTCATCTTTTCCGGGACGAAGCATAGGAGTTCCATACTTCTCCATCAACAGACGAAGCACCTTATTCAAGGGCGCATCAGTTTCTTTTGGCAACTCTTCAGGAAACCTCAGACACAAAGCTTCTTCATCTTCCCAGACAAGAACACCATTGCCTTCCGGATAACCAGAGGGATGAGAAGAGAAGCTTAATACGTCTAATCCCTGCTGATTCAACCACTCGGCAAAAAAGCGAACAAGTAGTTGAGGTTTCGGGATCAGGAGAACCCCATCGGGAACAAAGTCGTAAGTAGCTCGCGAGGGAAATTTCTGCCCCCAATAGTAGAAAGCAAACGGCTGAGTAGCTCTGTTGATGATAAAGGCAGCTTCACCAACGATGATTTGTCTTCGATTCCTCGAGCAAGGCCTGTTGAGAACTAACGAATGTGAAAAGGGGATTTCATCTACCACCCCTTTGAGTTCTTCTTCGTATTCTTCAGCTTTTCCATCCACATACGGAACACTCAAATTCCAGTCTTTTTCCGGCCACGCGCTCATAAGATCCTCCTTTACGCAAGGTTGTAAGGTTCAGTCGAGTTTCAAACAGAACACAAAACATATAATTTAATTTAAGCGATGTCAACAATTCAAAAAGCCGAGGTAACCCTCGGCAAGTAGCTCAACGACGCGAGTTATGATTGGCGTTTTACTCGCTCGGGATGAGAGAAACTGCGATCTAAAAACATTCCGTGACAAGTCGATAGCCAGACGCAGAAATCACACTCTTCATCCAGGTCTTCGCAGACATCCATGTACAAACCCTGCCCCCTCAAGTTGATTATCGCCTTATAAACTGGAACATCTTCTTCGTCCGGCAATCCCTTGGCGACTCTGATCACGACCCTTTGGCCATCATCCCAAACGAATACTTCCTTGTCGCTAGGCGGAAAGCTTTCCGGAGGTGTGTTGTGTTCAATCACCGTAATTCCGAGCTTTTGGATTTCCTCAGCGATCACCCATTTTACAAGGAAGGGTTTGGGAATCAGCAGCGCGCCGTCCGGGATAAAATTGTAAGACATCTTATCAACAAGCTTTTCGCTGCCGATATAGTAAAACGCAAAACAACAGTCTCCGGCATCGAGAATGAAGCCGGCTTGACCGATCTCCACGAATTCCCTTGAGTACGGCTTCTTGAGCGCAAGCAAGTGGGTAAAAGGAACTTTGGGAAGATTTCTTTTCAGTTCCTCTTCAAACCTTTTTCCTTGTTCCTCCAATTTTGAACCTGCGGTCAAATGCCAGTTATTTGTTGGCCACGTGTTCATATTCACTTCTCCTTGTCCAAGGTTCAACTACGCAAAAAAGAACAACAAAATATATAATAAATTTTAATATTTGTCAAGATCTTTTTATCCTTAATATAAATTTAAAAACCGCCTTTCTTACGAAAGGCGGGGTTGCGATGAAAACATTCTAGTCGCAGTTGTAGAAATCGCATGAAACCGAAGGCTGTTTCGGCAAAGGCTGGGATTTCAAAACCAGCTTTTGCTTCGGTTTCTCTTGCGGTTGGGGACGTGATGGCTTGGTAGCATTCTTCATGCCACTTCTCCTCTTTGTTGTCTTTGTTGAATAAACGACGAAGAAACTAAGAAACGGTTTCAGCAAGTTGTTGAAGTAGGAGCTCACGAGTCATTCCTTTGTAAAGCGGACACATCTGATCCGTCTTTCTATTTTTACTTGCCGAAGCAAACTCTTGAGTAACATTGCAGGCTCCGCCACATTGGCCTTCGATCATGCATCCTTGGCATCGGCTTTTGCTGCAGGAAACATTACTCAACACGAACTGGTGATATTCACTGCCGGGCTTGTGTAAAGAAGCGACCTGGTTGAGAGTTCCCAACTGAGTCCCGCTGTAACAGCAACCATAGATGTTGCCGTTGGGGCTCACGCATATGCTTCTTCCTGTCACAGCCCCACAAAAAGCCGGGAACTGATTTAGAGCAGAGCTATTGAGGTTCGAAAACGGTCGGCTCCAGGCGCCGGTTACCTCAACCCCCTTCTCTTTCCCAAACTTTCTCAATCGAGTCAGCAGGGAAATGATTTTTTCCATCGGGGTTCTTATGAGATTGATGACATCGGGATTGATGCGGATGTGATTCATTCCATTGGCCAAAGCCCAGTCAATCATTCTCTCGTCAATGTATGGAAAGTTTCCATCGGTGATCGTCACGGCGATATCAACCGTACAATCTTCATTTTTGAGAAGATTCAAGCCTTGCGCGATTCTCGTGATCGTACCCCGCCCATCCTTGCTTTTCCGAACGATGTCGTTTGCTTCTCCCAATCCATCCAGACTGGAAGCCACCAGAAAATCAAATTCTTTGAGCTTTCTGGCGATCTCGGAAGTTACCAAAGAGGCATTCGTATTGATCGCGAACTTGCACGGAAACTCAGCAATATAGCGAGTTCTGTAATACTGCAAGATTCGGTCGATCAATACCCACTCAAGAAGAGGCTCGCCACCTCCGAAGTGGATACTGGCAGTTTCTCTGCCATTTCTCCTCAAGATTCTGATGTAGTTATCGACCGCGCTGATTGCGGTTTGATAAGACATTCTCTGCGGACCTTCCGACCTCGACTGACTCAGATTTCCGAAATGGAGACAGTAAGTACAACGGAAGTTGCACTCATGAGTCACCGTCAGCTCCAGTCGTTCCAGAAGTGATCCGTCGGTGATTGCGGACTCATGTTCCTTGGTTAGCCTTTCGAGAAAAGCACGTTCGTCAAATCCCGGAGGCACCAGAAAGAAACTATTAATGAGTCCCTGAAGCACTTTGGGATCGTCGATGTCATATTCGGTCAAAAAATCCTCAACCCTCAGTGATGAGGAGAAAGCGTCCAGCAACTTCAAGACATCGCCAGAAACGATTCTGGGATTGCCGAAAAGAGAGTGCCAGATAATGGCTCTGCCGTCGTCTTCAACTTTTTGGACAAACGGAGATTTTACCAAAACCTGCTGTGTGTCCCTAATCATTTTTCAAATCCTCACTCTAAGAATGTGAACAGAACAATTCCATAACCATCCAGAACTGCGTCCTCGTCCAAATAGTTCACTCTATTTTAATATAAATGTCAAGCATTGATTTTGAATTAAAAAACGCCGAATTTTCGGCGTGAGAAAAGAAAATCAAAGGCGTTAAAGCTTTCGGGGATCCCCTTCGGCATACCCTTCCTTATCGGGATTGAATCTTGAGGGAAAGACTTCGACCTTTCCGCACTGAGGGAGTACTCCTCTAGCGAAACGGGCAAGGATGAAATAAATATGCTTGGCGAGCCGAACACGTACATCGAATGTACGTTCCGGCTTGTCGAACAAACCAAAGACTAAACAGATCAGCTCTTCACCAAGCCCTTTCTGGACGCGATCAGCAGGTATGGCAACCGTCACTTGGCTTGGTAAAAGGTTTAGTTCCCTAATACTTGCAACCCCCTCCTGCAAGTCCCCGATGAGCTGTTCAAGAATTCCCTCGTCTACCGCGGGCATACCTTTAATTTCAAGAAGGCACATGAAGCGCTCCTTTGAGATGATTCCCAAATTCGTAAAAAACAATTGACTGACTATTGTATTATTTTTTAAATATTTGTCAACTTGTTACAACCGCCAAATTGGACCGGACGAAATAATTTTCCAAATCAAGAATAAAATAATTATTACGATAATTATTATCCAAATCTTCTTATTACTATTTTTCATTTGATCGTTCTCTTTGGTAGTAATCTCATCTTTTTTGTTTTCAGCAGATTTAGTCTCTCCTGTTTTTGATTTCACGACTTTCGTTTTATCTTCTTTTTTCCTGCGCTTCCAGAAAATTATGAAGATAATAATACAAAGCAAAACAAACAACGGACCGATGAGTCGCATGACATACCATAATATTGTCATTAATAATGACGGGCCTTTGTCCCCATATTTAACACCTTTTTTATCTTTGTTTTCGTCGGCGTCTTTAGAATCTGAATTATTTCCATTTTCTCCCAAAAATTCTGCTACTGCGTTTTTAACTCCAGCTGCATCTGAACTTACAGTGCCCGCTTCAACAACATCAGTTCCAGGCTCGGTTTCAAATTGATCGGGAAGAGGGGTCTCACCTGTCGAATCGCTTTGGCCATTCTGATTGGGAACACCTCTCTGTTGCGCGTAAGTTTTAAACTCTTGTCTATCGGAGACAGCCCATTGATTATCCGAAGTACGAGTTGCGACTCGAAAACCATAAGTAGTATTTGGAGTTAATCCAATCAGAGAAACACGATGAGTTTCCACATCATCATTTCTTCCCTGTGGTTCGCCGTAGGCACTTATCGGATCGTTAGCACCGGCTGTTGAAGAAACAAAAACCCACGAAGTTCCAGTTGAGAAACTCCACCATTTAATGTTAGCCGTCGTCGCTCCGGTTACGTCAGAAATAATATTTTGCAGATGCAGTTGCTCTCTCGGTTGACCACCGGACTGACTTCCGCCTGAACCAGCAGACGATGATGGCGTAGCTGCTCTACTACTAGGACTTGCATGCGGCTGACTTCCGTCTCTGTAAGTCGTGAATGATTGATTATCAAGCACGGCTTTGTTCCCCGCCGCATCCACAGAAGTTATTCGATAATTATATGTTGTTCCCTGCTGCAATCCCTCGACCCTGGCAATGTGTGAAGTTCTGAAATTCGTACCTGGAACTGAAGAGCGATCGTACCGACCATTTTGCCCGAACTCGACTAAGCTTGTTGCCGGCTCATCGGTATTCCATTTAACATCTACCGCAATTGTTGATAGATGCTCAACCGAAACATTTGAAATTCTGGGAGCTAAAATATCTCTGATGCGAATGTTCGAAGAATAATCAATAGCTAAGTAGGGCTTTTGTAAAGATGATTGTGTTTCCCGAGAAAAGAATGAGACTTCACAATCAATATCTCCGTTATAATAATATAGTTTAAAACCATATTCAGGGACACCCTGCTCTACCCAAGCCTTAACAATATTAGTCACGTCCCATATTTCATATCGGGTATCATCGCGCATAGGAATTGTATGGGTGCTCATTCCCGTAGTTGTTGAATCTGGAGAATTATTCCAGGTAATTGTTCCTTCATCCCAAGATCTAGCTACTCTCACCGCTTTTACATCCATAGACTGCGCATGAAAACAACCATCACCCCAGGCATAAAGCTTGAGATAAGCTCGATTTATTGTTGAGCCGCGAGGAATATTACCCGTGACATTAAATTTAATATATGTTTGATATTCATTAGTTCGAGCTCCAACTTCAAGCATTTCTCTACCATAATTTGTGGTCGGCATGGCATGCCTAATCGCAGCATCACCAGTAGATAGTAACTGCATTTGAGCAGCACTAACAGAAAAAGGCAGAAGCAGTGTCAACGAAGCCCCTATTGAAATAATCCATTTCATATTTTTTATTTTATTATTTGATTTTAGTTTAGCATAATAAAACTTTTAAAAAAATAAAAAGCACAACCTTTGGGGTTGTGCGTAGAACATTCAGAATTTCACACATCGATACAAGCTGGTTTTGCCATCTTGTATTTCTTCGACTTCAAAGTATCGTTCGAGCAGTTTTCGGATTTCTTCCGGAGAAAGCCACTTAAATTCGGTGTGGTGGTGTTTCAAACCATCCCGCACTTGCAAATGGTGAACCTTATCACCAATAAGCCAGCTCACCTCCGCAAATGAGTGACCACCCATTTTATACTCGAGTACACGGGGTTCCTTCGGAGGCTTTTGATTGAACGTGTTGAAGACAAACACTGCCTGCGGTTTCAAAACGGAAGCAAGCATTCTCAATGTATCCGCGTTCAACCAATAGTTGACCCCCTGACGACAAACAGCTCGGTCAAAGAGTCTGAGCCCCCAATGAAGATTGAGGAGGGCGCTCATCACGGTCCCAATCAAAACCAGAATTTTGCGATTTTTGTGAAGAGGGGCAGGGACCATTTCGTACTCGGCGTCCACCAGAACAACTCTACTGGCTCCTTTTTTCAGAGCATTGAGAGTCAGTCGCCCATCACCGCCACAAAGATCCAGAAGGTTGGTACCTTTGATCGGTTTGAGCAACCTTAGTAATTCCTCAGAATCTCGGCCGTTATAATAACGGGCGTAAAGCTTACGATAGGTTTCGTGGTCCGGAAAGTTCATCATAATCGCCTCCCTTCTTTGTCAAAAAGTAAAATACAACCGTGGTCCTTGATGTTGAATGAAGTCCCGTTTCTGCGTTCACTGTCGCGAACTGTGCCAGGTGGAGCATAATCGACAGTCGGAATTCCGGGATACTGACAATGATAGTGAACGACATATTCCACAAGAGGATTGTCGAACATTCTTGAAAGCAAAGGCGCGTTAAGAGAAGCTTTGACGCTACCGGTCACGTGTACTTTCCTTCCCTGATGATCGACCCAAGTAACATTTGATAACGAAGCAAGTTCGTTCTTTCCGCGACCACCGGTTACAAATCCACTCTCATGTCTAACCGCGACAGTTCCAAAGATTAGTCCCACTTCATTTGGTTTGAAAAAGCATGAGTAGTTTTGGACTAATTCGTGAAAACGTCTCACCGCTTCATTTGACGGCGGAGGACCGGAATCAACTACGGTTGAATAGTAAACATCGTTGATCATTGTCCAGATCCAGCTCGCCAATTCTTCTTGGGTTAACGGATGAACTCCGCGTTCCTTTGTCACTGCGTACTTCTGCTGAAGATCGAGAGCGTCATTGGCAAACACAGCAGTCGCTCTAGAGTCAATCACCACACCGTATGCGGCACGGATTAACTCTTCGTTAGTGACTCCGGAAAGAAGTTTGAAACCGAACAAGTGCGTTAGCGGTGCCACTCGTTTAACTTCATCAATAACGCGCGGCGCGATCGTGAAGTTAATCGGAATAACATCGCCTGGTTTATAGTTGTGGCTTGGAAATTTCCCATCGATTTTGGCGGCCGGAATAAGGTTTGCGACAGCCGCTCCAAGGATTACCGCGTCCATTTTCGGAGCAAGTTCTGCAACTTTTTGTCGATAATCTCCAAAACCATCGTGGTAGACGACTTCAATTCGCTCATGCTTGCGGGGAGTTTTGGACATGCCACCAGGAGCGCATAAATAAACGATCCGCGTGTCGAACTCCAAAAGATCTTCAGCCAGATCGCTCATCAGTCCGCCCTTGAAACGATTGGTGATGATTTTCACCGCATCGAGATAGGCATGAACCGGACCACCTGTCACGAGAATGGTTTTCATCGCTGACTCCTTTTATCAGTGTGAATTGTTGAATTTACAATTTTACTGCCAGTTATGAGCCAACAGAATCAGTGATAATAAAATATTAATTGTTTTTGGTCAACAAAGACTAAATCTTATCTTGACTAATAATAAAATATGTGATATTTTTCTTTCTTGTTTTTTGAACAGTTCGAACGGTCTTCAAGTATAAGGAGATACCTCGTGCGAAAGCTCGACAGTCCAAGCCAAATGAGAAAAGGTCATGTCTACAATCTGGTCTATGTCGGCCCCAATAACGACTATGGCAAGATCAACGGCAAACGGACCATTCTCATAGTCAAAGTCAGGCCGTTCCAATATGTCATTTTGCATGACGAGTTTGGAGATCCTTTTACAAGGCGTGTTGAGAGCCATGTTATCTCGGTTGGGGATCCCCAGTACGTTTTTCGGGGAGATGAGATCTACGAACCGGAAAATCAAAACCAGTGGTTCAAACACGCTTTGAGGTTCACATCAATCGGGGCGGCAATTAAGCGCGGCGTACTCACCAAGAAAATGGTAAAAACTCATCCTGCGAAGTCAAATCCAGGATGCATCGTATCTGTGTGGGGTGGCAAGGATAGGCATTTGTTGGGCGTGTATGGATCTTTCCGAGTCGAAGGAAAGTTCAAGAAACATCCTTACCTTCAGTCAGTTTTTATCTGGTGGAGGAACCGCGAGCGAATGATCGCCGATTTTGCGAAATACGGTGTCAAAATTCCTCTGTAAACTCAACCATTTCGAATATTTTCCCCAGTGATTTCCCTGGGGTTTTTAAATTGAAAAATCAATAAAAAGTTAATTGACAAAACCCATTTTTTAACCTATACTTTGTCAGCTACATTCTTTCGAAATAATCCCTATTACCATGTAGCAACCCTCGTAGTTACTTTTCAAAGTTGAGAGCGCCGCTAATTTGAGTGTAGCGAAAATTAGCAAGCGGAGACTTTGAAAAGAGAGGAGCGACGCCGTAACGGTAAGCATTAAAAGTGAAACTTTTAATGCGTCTAGTGAAGGCAGTCGCGACGAGCGGGCGGGGATGACAGGCTTCGACAAAGAGTTAGCAAATTCTTTGCGCGTCGAGCATGCAAGATCTGCTCGTTAAAATGATCTCGCATTACAAGACATGCAAACGTCTTTACGCGGGTGAAGAACGTAATTGCTTCGGCATTTACGCCAGCATTCGCACCAGCTGTAGCTTAATACCTATAGCCATCGGACTCCTCTCGCCCTGCGAGGAAATTCCGGTGTCAATTAAGGGCTTGAGTTTATCCTGATTCGTCAGAGGATAATCTGACCATTGCACTGGCGGACGGTCGTTGGTTTCCCTTTCTTCTCGGTTATCCAATTGATCGTCAACTTATGAGAAGAATACACGCGTAGAAAGAGGATTTCGCATCCTCCTTGGACGTGGGTTCAATTCCCACCATCTCCACAGATAACAAAAACACCCCGCCTCGTGCGGGGTGTTTTTGTTATCTTTTGTTTTTATTGGTGGGAATTGAAGGGCAGTTTTAAAAAGCAAACTGCTTTGCTTTTTAAAACGCCCTGGCTTCGGAGGAGTAAAAATTCCGTCTTGCGGAATTTTTGCGGAGGAGAAGGATTCCCTACCATTATATAAGTGGGAGTTGAATTGCTTCGACCGAAGCGAAGCAATTCGACGACGGAATTTCCACGATTATCAGAAGAATTATCCGTAGCTATTTCCCACAAACTTTAGTAATGGCGGGAATCTCATTTGTCAATTTCTTAAAATCTAGAACTTCAAAATTTTCTTAATAAATTCCACATCTTTAGACACCTCAACTTTAAAAACATTAAAGGCTTTATCTAGTGATTTAATGTCTTCATTTATCTCTCTATTATCTTGTGAAATTGAAGAAATTTCTTTCTCCATATTTTGAATTTTTTCTGCCATCGTGGCACTCCAAATAATTGTTGAAATTATACCAGTTATTACTAATCCAATTATCACCGTAACAACAGAAATCCAAAAAGACTTACCGAAAAAATCCTTAATTTTTAAACGTAGAGATTTCTTTATAGTTGTTTCTTCTTCCTTATTCTCTTCTTTAAAAGAAGAGGAGTTTGTTTTTGCCAGATTAATTGGCTCTTCTACGGTTTTATCTAAAGAAAATTTGGAACGCAAAAAATTATTATAGGCTTCTTTATCGCTATTATTTTTTCCCACATGTGAAAACCTACTAACTCGGAATTTCCTGTTCATGTTTTTCTAGCCACGAGTAGTAATTTTTTACTAAAAAAGATTTCGCCTCATCAAAAATATTTTTTCCGTAACAATCTCTCAGATCCTCAACTGATGGGTTAAAATAGTGTTGAAAATCCATTTCGGATAACATAGAGCCTTCAACTTCAGTAAAGTTGTAAATAACATTTTTGTAGTCATTTACCCCTTTTTTAGATATAGCATTTAACGATACCTCTTTTTGAGAAAAAGAAAGGGAAAAATTTTCAGGGTTTTTTATCGTGTTTTTTGTAAATAATGAAATAGCCTCATTTATAGTTTTTTGGGGTTCAACTTTATGAGTAAAAATTATTCCAATTCTTTTAATGTTTTTTATGGAATGGGCAGAAAAAAGTTGATCCTCATAAAAAGAGAAGACGTCTTCCTTAAGCCATCCAAATCTTTTTTCAAAATTTTGTTCAACTCGAACAGCAAGAATAATATCATCTGTATTTATTCTCAAATACTCCGTGGTTTCTGGATTGTAAAGGGTTTTCTCATGTGAGTTTTCTTGGATTGCGGGAAAAAATTTTGTATTAAATGGGGAATCCTTTGAAAATAAAACGTCATCAATTATTTCTCCATAAACGTCACGCAACCTGAAAGATCGAGCAAACCTTATTCCTATGGTTATTCCGACAATCTTTTCTTCAAATTTTTCATTCATTTTAATAATATTTAACAAAAATACTCTTATAACATATACGTAAATTGTATTAAAAATCAATATTTAAATCTCAGCGAGTCCTCTTGGTTCCTTACTCCAGAAATAAACATTGACAACAACGAGAATTAGTACTATACTATAAGGCTCATTATTTGGTGAGTGATCTGCGACATTTTTTAAATGAGGCCATAGTCCATCGTCTGGACAACTGGTACTGCAGATCAAAAGTACTTTCGACATAGCCGTTAAGACGGCGACTGGAGGAACAATGAACACGCGAAGTTTTGCCGAAACCACTGAAGGAAGTTTGGCGATCGTTCGTGGAGTGATTGATGACAGCGATCCAAAGAAATCGAATCTTCGGATCATCATCATCACCAAACACCACAGCATCCGTTACTCTCTTGAAACCCAGATGCCCTATTCCGGACGCAACCTAGACCTGGCTCGAATGGAATGGTTCTGGAGGACAGACTATAACGAGAACACACTCGCCGAATGGATTAAGTTCGGCTCACCGTTCGATGATGTATACCAGTTGGCGGTCACCAAACCAGGACAAGTCTACATCTGCAGGTCATCTGCTCCCGACGAACCCATTTCGCCGGCGAGACCCGACATTCTGCCTTTGCTCACAGCAGTTCTGGGCAGAATCTCGAACGCCGAGCGGAGCGATTGGACCTACGAGCTGTACAACCGTTTCAGCGGTCTGCTCGCGGAAATCTTGGAAGATGTCCGCCGCTCAATCCAAAAGGGAGAGTCGAGAGCGAGAAGGAATACCCCGATCAACGGTGTGAGGATCGACCTGACCGACGATGAGATTGCGCAAATCGACACGGCTGGACTGGCCCGCATGCTGGGAATGGATGAAGAGCAGATCAAACGATCCGTCCGAAACAAGGGATCAGTCGGGGAAGAAACACGAGAGGATATTCTCCGTGCAACTACCATTGACGAGCTCTTCCGTCTTTCGTTGAACGTGGCACCTTGCACTGCCGACGAAGACGCTTGCTTCCGAGCTATTGGCTGGGTTGCCTTTCGAAAGCCTCAGGTCTAGGAAGTCTACACTTCTCAAACGAACAAAAAGTTCAAAACCGACGAAAGTCGGTTTTTTCAATTATTTTTTCCAAATTGTTAGAGAGGATTTTGAGTCAAAATCAGCTCGCATGTTCGCTTGACAGGCTATTTTCTTTGATGATTCATAAAGTAGTAGCTCGGGCGTTGTAGCTTGAGCGAAATCGTTCCTTCTCAAAAAGTTGCGGGGTTATACCTGCGACGAAAGGAGAGAATGTCATGAGTACGATTGATTCGGGGGTCGTTACGGTTCGAGAGAAGACATCGGCTGAAAAGTTTCTCGCCAGATCTAAAGGCTGTTTCCTTATCAGACTTTGGATCTCAAAGGGTAACGAGGAAACGTATTCTCCTCAGAAAACGGTTCACATCCTTATCCTCAGAACGTTTACTCAGACAGAAAAAGTGTATGAGATCGCAGGGTTTGAACCTTTTACGGAAGATTCTACTTTCGCCTGCGAAGTGCAATTCAGTTTTGGGCGAAAGCTTTTTCACCTCTCCGAACCCAATCTGCGACGAGTTCAAATTGAAGACTTGGAGCAGATTCTTACTAATGTTCCTCTTCATCTTTTGGATGTTCGCGATGGCTTCATGTTTGGAAACGAGGACAATGTCCTCATTAAGAGAGAGCGTTTAATATGCTTTGTCGCTCTGGCATTGTTGGAACAGAAGCTGGCAGCCTTTGTCCCGCCCGAGGAAAAAGGTACTCATCGTGCTTGCGCACGGTGGATGATCTGCGAGCTTCTGAATCGGATCAACAGCGATAGCTGGCAGATCATTCACTCTCTTGTTGGATAAGACGTACGCAACACGTCGCCCGCCGTTTCTCCGGAATCGGCGGTTTTTTCATATAAAATTTTTTGTCATTTTTGTTCACATCTAATAACCTTTGAAATGAGGAGGGTTCTTTCCAAAAGGAGGAAACCGAATGCTAAGAACCAAATGCATCACATTGCCCAAGGGCAAAGATGATGGACTTAGAATTTCCATCATGAGCAGACATACTTTGGATGACGGTGTTACACCTGATCCGAAAATACACAGTTCCTGTTTCGATATCTGGTGGAGAGATCTAGCCCCTCCTCCAAGAATGATCGGCGACTATTACAAAAGAGGGTTATCGTGGCAAGAATTTGAAGCTCGATTTTGCGAGTACTTAAGATCCAAGACAAAAGTTTTGGAAATTCTGATTAAACTTGCCCGAGGATTTAACGTGACAATTCTTTGCACGGAAAAAAGTCCGGAACATTGTCACCGCCGGTTAGTCGCCGAAGCCTGTCGCAACTTAGTTCCTTCCCTTCAGGTCGTCATCGAATAACCGACATATAGTCGGTTTTTTAATAGAAAAAGTTCAAAGAATGAAATTTTGATTTTTTATTCAATAACTTCTTTATCCATTGACGGAATATATAATTTATTATATTTTTGTGCACTGATTCGTTTGTACATTTGACCACCAGTAATACAGAGGAGTGCTAGATGTGGACAAAATGTCCTAACTGCGACACATGTTTTGCCAACCTCCAGTCCAACACAAGATATAGATGCGGCAGCTGTGGCACTTTTTTCACGACAGGTGGACCAAATCTTCCTCGGACCCCGCAAAGGAGATTTTCACCCGGACAGGAAAACTCTTTTAGCGAGTTACACATTCCAGGTGACGGACTTACAAACCAGATCTGTTCATCTGTAGACAGAATGCTTGGCTTACAATAAATAGTTCAGACGAGATGCGCTGCTTCTTGAGTAGTATAAAAAACTCACACCGCTAACTTTCTTCAAGAATTTTAGCGGTTTTTCTTTATATTCTTATATAATTTTACCTTGACAAAAAGCATTTTTAGTGATATCATTTTTTGTTCTTTTTCGAAGTCGATTTGAACCGCCACCCATATTCGATGAGGAAGATCATGCCGAAAAGTATCTGCAAATCCCGACTTGGCGACAGCACTGTGATCTCGAGCAATTCGGATGGTTTATCACCTGAAGAAATCGCTCTTGTTCAAGGCTTTGCCGAACACAAAGCCAGCGAACGGAGAAAAACCACGAGCACTATCACGGTAGTTCCCTGCACCTGCAGAAACACGGAATACAAGGGGCAGGCGCACGTACATTTCATGGTCACCCAAGGCACAGGCGCCGACGAGGAAGTGAAACCTTTCGGACCGGTCTTTCTTCGCCCGACGGGGAGAGCTCTGCTTCAGCAATTGGAGAGACAGGGATTCATCACTCCGCAGCAGGTCGAAGAAACCATTCCGATCTTGGAAAAGCACATCCAAGCGGAGCACATGGTATGGCCACCGAACCCCGCGCTGGATCGGCTCGAAGAGGCATGGATAAACCAACATCAAGTCGACAACATCTGCCAGCCTGCTTATTGATAAGACTCACTCAGTTCACTCCCCAGACGACTTCCGTCTGGGCTTTTCTTTTTACATCACTTTTACCAAGATTCGTTCAAACAAATGATATAGTTAAATTAATGAAGAACATTTCTAAATATATTTTAAGTGCTGTTGCTGTTTTGATTGTTCTGTCAGCCGCATCGTTCGCATTCTTTGAGATAATTAACAAAAATAAAAAACAAAACCCCGAAGTTGCCGCAACTTCCCTTTTTAATTTTTTCAAAAACAAAAAAGGATTCAAGCTCTACAAAAATTTAAAGTATGGACTTCAATTTGAATATCCTGAGGATTGGCAATATAAAGAAAACCAACCGCGAAAAGTAACTTACTCTTTTCGAAGGTCCAATGACAGTAAAACTACTTTTGAAAAAGGAGTAACTGACTTTTTTGTAGAATTTGGAAATTATAATGAAAAACTCACCGTCCGAGTCTTTGAGGGAAATATCGCAGCCTTGGAGTCTTTTGAATACCGCAACGGGGGAAATATTCGCAAGTCAAAACCAATTCAATTACGTGGCGCGGGTCTAACCGGTTATTTAATTGCCTATAAAGGACAAATCCCAGATGCAATTGAAAAATTCCAATTTTTAGATGTTAGAGTGGAACGAAATAATAAAGTTTATAGGGTTGTTCTAAAAAACTATGAAAATGAAAAAGAATACGAAGATGCTTTTTGGCACATCGTTAATTCTCTGAAATTTTTATAATTCTATTTATATTTTAATTTAATTGCCTGTTACAAACCTTTCCATGAGGCCTCTTAAAGTGTTTGACAAAGCACTTATAAAATAATATAATTATGTGCTTTAGTTGAGCATTGAAGATCGATAGTTTGAATCTCGACTAAATAGATCTTTGTCAACCAATACAACTCCTCTAAGAACGGGAGGTGAACCTTGGATACTGCAACAATCGGCATGATTTCTGGTTTGCTTGTGGTGTTAAGCATCATTCCCTATGCCCTGCGGACGTATCAAGGCAAGATTAAGCCGAATCTGACAAGCTGGTCCTTGTGGACTTTGTTGGGATTGGCGCTCTTGCTGACATACAAAAGTTCCGGAGCAGAATCAAACATCTGGCCAGCAGTGTTTGGTTTTACCAATCCGATGCTGATCACTCTGATCGTGCTAAAGAGGCATGGACGATTGGCGAAAATGGAACCCGTAGAAATTGTCTGTTTGATACTGGGTTTGATTTCTCTTGTCATATGGCTCTTGGTGTACGATCGGCGGGAGTTGGCGCAGTTTGCATTGTATGTAGCAATCTTCGCCGACATGTGCGCGGCCATTCCTACTATCCATTTTGTCTGGACTGAACCGGACGGAGATCGACCATTTGCCTGGTGCTTCTTCGCGGTAGGATATGGACTGACTATTTTCGCCATCAAGGAGCATACCTTTTCCAACTATATATTGCCGCTGTATATGTTTTTCGCAGGATTTGCAGTGGCTGCTCCGTTGATAATTTACCGATGGAAAAATAAGGTACCACTCAAAGAGTGGATTTGAAATCGGCATCTGTCTTCATAAGTTTTATTTTTACCGCCAAGTTTCTTTGGCGGCTTTTCTTTCTCCTAAAGTTTTCTTTAAATACGATACGATTGCTTTGTTTGTTTAAATATATTATAAGTAATACTTCCTCAGTAATTCGAAAGCTCTTTCCCATTTGGAGATCATAAAATGAAAACCGCGAAAGGGAATTTGAGATTTGTTGTTTTATTCCCTTCTTTGGGAATAGCCGTTAAATTCGCCCGAATACATTTGGTTTCTGCGATAAGCATGTTTGTTCGTGATGTCTTTTTTTTACGACTGAAAAAATTACTTTTCGATCTTAACATCAGCATAAACTGCAATGGTCTTTGGGGATATACAAGATTCCTATTTGGAGGCATTAAGGCAAACTGGAAAGAATTTGTTTTCTTCAAGAAAACCAAAAATCCATTTTGCCAGCCGACTTACTTTTCCTTTTTTGGCCTGTTCAATATTCAGAAATTTGGAGCTCTGTGTTCCATTGATGAGAGAGCTCTGTCATTACAACTGGATGTAATTACAGGCTACGAAACTCGTGGCGACGGACATCATTTTCATTGCCGGGATAACTTCTCTTTTTCCGATGGAAAGCTGACAATTCTCGATTACGGATCGGCAGAAACTCAGAAAGTTATCACAGAATTTGGTCAAAGGATTCATGATACTTTTGACCCAAACTGGGCTAAATAGAAACTATAATTAACTAGGGTTGTCTTTGATGAGACACCCTTTTTTGTATTCAAATATTCCCTTTTTCTTCTCTTGACAAATTAGCGTTTTTTATATATAAATACATGTTTTGAGAGTTCCGACTGTCCCTTTCACAGGAGAAGATCATGTTTTACGTTCTTGGAGCGATTTCTCAACAAGCTTCGACAAACAACATCGTGATGAATATCTTTTGGGTGATCATTGTGATCTTTGTCATCGTGATCAGCTTGAGAGCCATTTTTTCGAAGGGTGATACCCGCGACGAAAAGAAGCTTTCCTTGGCGAAAAAAGAAATCGAACGTCTACGAAAAGGGCTCGATGATTTCTGTGATCCGGAAAACATCGAGACTGTTCTACAAGAGGGCCGAAGCCTTCAGGACATCGACCCCAGTTTGACGCAAGAAGAATTTGGAAACCTCATGTGGAGAAGAAGAGGTCGAATCTATGTTCGACATGAATTGAACAAGATAAGCGAACGTCCCATTGGTATCAAACTTCTTATGCAGTACATGGGTAAGCGTGGAATAAAGCCTCGGGAAGTTCACACCACTTGGGATGAACTAAACGAGCTCCGTCGAGACGAAGAAGAAAGAATCCTACTGGATAAGCTTCTGATCTTGCGGAGAGAGGCTTTGGGAGTAGGGAAAGCCTACTTTCTTGATCCTCACAAAATCTGTGAGGATATCATGAACAGTGGTTTTGTCCCTGAAGAATTGGGGACCACCAATGAAGAACTCGTGTCCCTCCGAAAGCGTGCCTGGCTCAATCAAGCAAGACTTTGGTGGGAACGAAGGAAAAGTAATGTCGACGGAGGAAATTCGTATGACATCATTTCTCTCCCCGAATTCACAAGCATGCTCAGAAAAGCCGGAGCTTCATTGAAAGACCTCGGCATTTCTGTGGCCGATCTTATCAGCTTGCGCGGCAGGAATTCCATTCTTCAAGCCAAGGACACACTTGAGGTCCTTCGCCAGCGTATCTGGTTTCTCCCTATCGACAATTACTACACTGGCATGGATGTCAGGTTAGCTCTACCTGGAAATCCCGAAGTTGTTCTTGGACGACTCAACCGAGAACTAGCAGTTGCCGACGCAAAGCTAGAAGATATCGGTTCGAGTCAGGAAGAAATCGATTCGTTGATACCGCAGGCTTACCACTATTCCGCCAACTTCCTCCTTTGGTTCACAAGAGAAAGATTAGCCGCAGGAGAACCGAACGAGAGAACCAAGCAGGAAATGCGACGTAATGTCGCCGCTATCCGTGTCTACCTCGAAAAGCTTGGCAAGAAGCCTGAGGACTACAAGACATCCAACCAGGAGCTCGATGCCCTGGCCGCCTGAGTCGCAGAATCTTGCATTATCACACCGCCGCGTTTCTACAACGCAGGCGGTTTTTCTTTTTTAAAAATCCACCAAAAACAAAAAACCCGCGAACGCGGGTTACGACAATTCTTTTTTCGATTTATCACCACCCCATGTAATGAGTAACGGCGGCTGCAAAAAAGATAAGAGCAGTGCCTGCGTAAAAGGTATAAGTCTTGTGAGGTTCTTCTACGTTGAACTTGGGGTGAAGCCCAATCAACATAGAAAAGATCGCAGGCGTCAAAAATACCAATCCGATAAACATGAGTATGATAGAGACCATGACGAGCTTCTCCTGAAGCGTGGCAGAGGTTTCATTTCTAAAAGGACGACTGCGTAATGTATCAAAGATGTAATCTTTGTACAAGCTTTAATATTGACGGAACTAATAATTTAATATATTATTTTTTGTTCCAGTTATGATTGTTCCTTCCTTCTTTTTTGGAGAACATGGCATGAGCGGAGGCACAGAATCCGATCACATCGTGCATCTTAATGAACAAGATTACACGGGAGTGGAAGCAATAGCCACTTCTACTGGCGGAGAGTTATTCTTTGCAGCAGTTTTTGACGGAGTGATTCCTGAACTTTCATACCAAAGCGAACGAAACGGTTTATTCATCGGAAAGGTTGTTGCAGAGAATGATCAAGAAATTCGTCTCGCTTTAGCAATCGAGCTCGCGCCGAAAAACCTGAGGGAAGTTCATTTTCGCACCAACTATTCTCCCAGAGATTGCTTACGCGGTATCTGGTTTGAAGTGAAAACGCTTCGACCTCATTTGTTTAAGACCATCATGGTTCCCAAAGCAAAAGTGACACGACGTTTCCGATTAGACGCCAGCACGCCAACGTGTACTGCTTAGTTTACCGTAAATTCGCTTAAGTATTATTTAAGCGATTTTTTTATTAAAAAACCCTCTAAAAAGAGGGCATAAAAACAAAACTACTAGTGGTCTCCCAGGAAACTCTGAATGAGAGCCATTTCCTTTTTTTCTTGGCGAGTGAGCTTTTTGCCAGACTCCACTTTCTTACAAAGTTCATCGTAACGACGTTCCATGTCTTTCTCACGCCGTTCCTGTTCGCCCAAAAGAAGAAGTCTAATGGTTCTTTCGAAATGCGCAGCTTGAAGTTCTTGAGGATTTCCTCCCGCAAGACTTGCCATGTAATTGGCGATCTCTTCCAAAGTTTCGGTTTGTTTGTCCGAATATCTCTCAGGAAGATTGTCCAAATACTTTTGAACCTTATCGAAGGTCCACGGGGGTTTCCATTTCTCCCTGTAAGAAACTACCTTCAGAACCTGCGTTTTTGAATGAACATCTTGTTTGGCAGTAATAACCAGCTCACTATTTTCGACTCTTGGATAAATTCGAACCAACGGAGCACAACCATTGCTCCAGAGTGGACCAGGACCGGATATGACCGTCAAAGTAATGCCTGTTCCCTTTTTATCTACTTTTATAGAAAATGAAACATGCTGAAGTCCGACAGCATCTTTGGAAGGATTGAAAGTGAGTCCTTCTTCTGTTATCTGGCACGGAAAATGAATAACCGTGCTCCGTTGCCCACCTAATACCACGTGTCCATCGGAAGAAATGTCCGCAAAAACATTGAGCCCATCCTTCATCAGCTGCTTTAGAACCACTCCATTTGATGACATCTTGATATCTCCTATGCTGAGGTTTTTATCGAACAACCCATCATCATAGCCTGGTCTAAATTGTTGTCAATTTATATTATTTTATATTAATTTTTTTACGCTAAAACGTATTCCAAGGGATATTGACTTTTATTAAATTTTGTTTTAATATTTCCCCCTTGTACCTTTCCCATGACTAAAGTGACTAAAGGAGTTTTCCATGAAATCTTTTGCGATTTTCCTCACGTTTTCCGTACTTTTCCAGGCTTCTCTCGCTAATTGCGAAGAATCCAAGAAAGAAGAGCTCGAAAGAAAGGCAGCCGTAGCCAAAGCCAAGGCTGAAGAGCTGAATGCCAAAAGCGATAAGTCGTTCAACGACCAGCCAGCCTGGCAAACAGTGACGAATCGTCAGAACTACTATTCGTTCCAACGGTTTTTACAAGCCTGCAATTATCAGTTCCGAGTTCCCGAAAAAACAGCCTTGTTCGTGACGGCCGGTTTCCCCAGGAGTGAATTCGGTTTCTATCGGGTAATTCCCCCTACTGATCCGAATCGTCCCGGCATCATTGCCGTTTCGGACGAAAGTAACTTTGAATCGGTCAACGACACCATTGCTTCAATAAGAAGAGCGACTTCCGCTATTTTACTCGCTCGTGGCATGAGAAAACATTACGAAACCCGCCGAGCCAGCAGCATTTTGGTCGCTAGGCCGGACAATAAGATCGACGACGGAATCAAGGAGGCCAATCATCGGCTCTCCCAACTTCCGTACATCTCGGCCGCCAAGGCGATGATGTCAGCCGAAGCCTCGAATGATCTTGGTAGCCTGGAACGAGCAGCAAGCGGGGGACGTGGTTGGCGACAGTTTGAGGGTTCGCTAATGAACACTCAAAACGAGGCCTACCAATCTATCTCCCAAAGCGCGGTCGATGCCCAGGAGACAGTGATAAACCGAATCAAAGAGTTCGCTTTTAATAAAGGCGCCGACCTGGAAAAAAGGGCTGAGGATGTCGGGAAACCTATTGATCTGGTAGCTTTTGAAATCGACATCTACCATTATTGGCCCTGCGGAGTTTACTACTTCGTAAAGACCGCTGAAGGTCGCACCTACTTTCTGTACAACGTCGGGAAAAGCTATCGTGATCCCGATGAAGACTTTCTCCCGCGATTTGTTTACGCCTCCTTCAATGTTTCAATCCTCACTCACTATGAGGAAACTGGAAAGATTACCGAAAAAGATCTTTTCGAGCTGGGACAGAGGAATTTTATCTTCCCGGTTAAAGAAGGAGGGATCTTCTACATCAGCGAACTTTGGCCGGAATCAACTCGAAAAAAAGCCAAGGAAGAGCTTACCAAACTCTACAAGACAAGAGGATTCCTGACGATTCAGGATCTTCACAAGTGGTTGAAGTGATCAGCCACCCCGCCGCAGTTTACCTGCGGTTTTTTAATTATTACTCGCAACAACTTTAAAAGTTCCGCTCGTAGTTCTCACTCTCGTTACCGGTTTTTTATTTTTATCTAAAGCCTGAAGCCTAATTAAATAATTTCCCGGCTTAACCGAAATAGTAATTTTTGCTTTGCCGTTATTTTTAGTCGTTTGAAGTGCCATCGTACAATTTATATTTTTAACATCACAAACATAAACTCTTTCGTATGGGTACTTAGTTGGATTAGACGCCTTTACATTCCAGGTAACATTAACTTGACTGCCTCGACGTATTTTCGAAGAACTAACTTTCACATTTAAAGAAACAGGTGCTTGTGTTGTTTGGGTACCGCAAGAGTTTACGACTTGCGAAATTTGCGCGGAAGCCAAGGAATTTCGATGAGCGGTATCTGAATAAATATTGGCAGTTATGGAATGAATGCCTGGAGTGATATTAAAAAAAGCTGTCGTCCAAGTTGTGGGAAATGTACCAACTGGAGCGTAAACAATTCGGCCATCAAGTCTAACAACAAGATACCGGTTTGCTCCAACAGTATAGGTTGCTGTGCCAGTGGCATATATCATTTGGTTTCCACAAATGCTGGTAGCAACAGGCAAGATAGAAACTTGATCGGCTGCCTGCGCTGCGCTGGCAACCAGAAATAAACCAATCGTACAAATTCCTTTAATCAAAAATGATTTCATTGGTTTTATTGTTTTAATATATCTTAATAGTAACGTGTTGTCAGACTCTTTCACAAACAACATAAGAAAAAACCCGCGTAACGCGGGCCTCTCTAGAATATGTTCAACCAATCTTTAACTTCGGGAAGTTTTAATTCGAAATGCCCAATTCCGTTTGAGTTCTCAACATTAACTTCGGGACAGTTGAAGTGAAAATGAACACTTTCCCCTTTTAACACGAAATCCAATTCCGCCTGCCTTGGACCCCAAATCCTAACCTGTCTGACTGTTTCCAGTGCCTTCATTGCTTCACGAAATTCTTTCAATGAAAAGCATCCTTGGAAGTCGTAATAATGTCCTTCTTCCTGATCGAAATAATCCATTCCGATGAAAAATTCTTCCCCCTCCTGAAACATCCTCAAGGACAGTTTTCCCCAACACGGATTTCCGATTCTGCTTTTTTCAGAACCAAACAAGAACAATCTGCGCTGAGCTGCTTCACTAGCCATAAGATCGCCTTTCCTCAAAAAGGACTCACGTTAAAAAAGTTGTAGTTTCTAAATTTTAAATGATGCTAGTAATAAGCGTCAATATAAATATAATAAAAACGATTTTGGGGATGAAAACAATTTAAATGGCTTAAAATCAGAAAAAACAAAAAAAATTACTGGAAGAAGCCCGCTTCCGCTTCTCAATATACAGGTAGACATTTGGGGCAATGTGTCGTTGGCGTAAATAGAATTCTTGGTCGGAGAGTTATTCATGGTTGGGCTGGAGCAATTAAGCCGACAATTGGAAAGAAGAATTTAAAGATTGGAATGATAATCCTCACAAGAGAAGGAGGCGGACACGTCGGAATTATCTCTGGTGAAGATCCGCTTAACTGGCACATAAGAGAAAGTAACTATCACTTAAATGGTTTAGAAACCGTCGGTAGACGTTTGCCAAAATTTTCTCCTCTAATTAAAAGAGGGATTATAATTTAAAGAAACACTGGCCAAAAAATATTTTTTATATTATAAAACAATATGTCATTGACGTATCGGATTTAGAAGTTTCAACAAAAAGGTTTAGATCATGGCGAAAAAGAAGATTTGGGGTGAGAAGAAAAAGTACAAGAAGAGAAAGAAAGCCCGGCCTCAATTGACGAAAGAGCAGCAGCTCAAAAAAGCGCGTGAAGAATTGAAAAAAGCGCGCAAAGCTTCAAAAGAACTTGCTGCTCGACTCCGAGCCGCCCAAAGAGCACTTGCGAAAATCAAGTCGTAGCAGTCTCGAAATGGGCGGATTTTTATTTTAATTTTATTAGTATTAAAAAACCGCTGGCTTTCCAGCGGTTGAGAAACAATAAGCGTGCCCTTTAGACACGTGCTTCCCGTTCGGGATCGTGATCGGGTTCTCCGTGATCCGAATGATCCTCATCGGAATTCTCATGTCCGCCATGATCGTCGTGGTGATCGGCGGTATCTTCCAGGGCAACGTCCGGCGTCACCATCATGGATTCCATGAGTCGGTCAATTTTCTTTCTGACGAACGGAAGCATCGGCACGTGTGGAATTGTCCTAAGCAACCTGGTCCCGGAAGCGTCAAAGATCTTCAGATCGCCAGCCAAACAAAGAAAGAGTTCCAGCCAATCCGGATAGCTGCTCCGAACGCACTTGGCTCCACGACCCAATGAGTCGTCGACTCTTCCGAAAGAATGATGTTCGAATTCGTTTCTTGTGACTCGCCACTTACTGTTGAGGCGCGTTGAGATAAGCATCAACAAGAAAGGAATTGCGAGACCAATACTAACCATCAGTCCGATGTGGCTGTTGTGATTCATGTCCAGAAGTTTGAGCCAGCTGTAGATCTTGGAAAAGACAACCACACCTCTAACGTCTCTCAGGTATAGGATGCCCAAAATCAGGCAACCAGCGATGGCTGTCCAAAAAACAGTCACGTTGCGGCCAAGATCGACTCCCATGGTCAACACCGTAAAAAACACCACGAACGCGTACATCCAGCCCAAAGCATTCGGTGGAACAAGCTGGAAGTAATCCAGCACCGCAAAAAGGAACCCTACCAAAATGAGCAGCCATGCGAAAATCAACTTCGGATAGGTATAGAACACCACATCCCGCAGAGGCTTTTCACGACGCTTTCCGAACCCAAACATAAGTTCCTCCCTTCCTTCAGGAAAAAGCCAAACTTTGAAGTTACAGTCCCAAAAACCCGATGGTCTAATTTAGCTTAAATTTTATGTTATGTCAACTATTAATAAAATTTAAAAAGCCAGCATAGGCTGGCTGAGATTCACCTCCGAGAACAAAGTTCGAGTTCAACAAACCTGTCCGGATTTTGTTGGTACCTTTCCTGGAAAAGCTTCAAAGTCTGAAGCCGTTCCAGATGATGAGGGTTATCGATCGCCCAATCATCGCCGCTAAAGACTTCATTCACCAGAAGATCTTTTTTTACGACGACAACCGTGATTCTTTTCAAACCATATCCGCGTTTTTCGCAGACCAGGGCCGCAACATAGTCGTTTTTCACCACCGGCAATCCCAAATCACGAGCGATGAAGCCTGTCACCGACATGGCCGAAAGCATGCTCCTGATCTTATTTTTGACGATCCACTCATCCGGTTCGGAAATTGGCAAAAACGTATCGTTTGCTCTCTTGGCGGCGTTCACCAGGATTTTTTCTCCATAAACATTCCTGTTCATCACCTCCCGAACACTCACCTCCATAAGTGTTCTGATCCAAAGCGTTTTCGTACTCGAACCGTGAAGATGGCCATAGCTATGGAGTGATACGGAAACCCAAGTTAGGAAGTTTCCAGAAGACCACATGTGCCTTCCCCATAAGACACCTAAAATTAGCAATAAAACAGGGAGAACACTTCGCAAAATAGAATCAATGATTGCTTGCCTGTGTTCAGAGATGAACTGGGCAAGGGTGATGACAATATCGTTGTAATCCCAGGCAGCAAACATGATCCAGCCTCCGGCTTAATTGAAAGTACTTTCCTAAAAAACGACCTGTTTTTATAGCATTTATTATAATTTATGTCAAGCTTTAAAATTGCATACTTTCTTACGACAGAAGCCAAGGAACTCGCCAAGCCACTCTTAGTAGCGGGCTGTGAGTGTGAAAATTTATTTTATGATCAGATTTATAATCGTAACTATACTTACAACTGTCATGGCAAGAGCGATAATTCCGTTAAAGATATTCGACTTTAATGAATTGCGATGATCACCCATTATCTTTTTATTGTTTGCAATCAGCATAATTATGAAAATCAAAATTGGAGCAAGAACGGCATTTAAAACAGCGGAATAAACGAGCATCTTAAAGGGCTCAATAGGAGAAAAATTCATTAACAATCCAACTAGAGTTGCGATCGTAATAACACCATAGAAACCATGGGCTTGTTGAAATTTCCTATAAAAACCTTCTTTCCAGGAAAAAGCCTCAGAAAGTGCATAAGAAGCTGAACCTGCTAGAACGGGAACCGCCAATAACCCGCTTGCAATAATACCGATTGCAAAAAGAATTGATGCGAAATTTCCGGCAATAGGTTTCAAAGCCAATGCGGCTTCTGCGGGAGTTCCAATAGAGAAAATGCCATTCTTGTTTAAGGTCCCAGCAGCCACCACACAAACAAAGAAAACAATAACATTGGACAAAAACATTCCAACAATAGTGTCATATTTTAAATTTCTAAAATCTCTCTTTGTTACTTTGGGCACCCCCCTACCCATCGATCTAATTTTATGCTGTTGAACTTCTTCTTCTACTTCTTCGTCGGCTTGCCAAAAAAATAAATAAGGAGAAAGATTTGTTCCTAAAATGGCGGCAAGACTTACAAGAAAAGCTTTATCAAATGAAAAACTCGGAATGAAAGTTGATTTTAGGACGTCAAACCAGTCCAATTTCAAAGTAAAAGCAGAAAAAACATAAATTAACATTGTTAAAGCTAGGTATTTTAGAAATCGGGCATAAACTTTATAGGAAACAAAAACCTCCATTACGAGAGTAAAGGCAGTAATGGCTATCAACCAAAAGACAAAAGGCAATCCCCAGATAAGCTGAGCGGAAGCAGCCATAGCGCCAAGGTCCGCACCGATATTTATCGTATTAGCGATAAGAAGGATGAAAACAATTAAGTAAAGAAGTGGTTTTGAATAGTTCTTCCGAATGATGGCCGCTAATCCTTTCCCTGTTACCAAACCAATGCGACCGCACATCTCTTGAACAACTGCCATAAAAGGAAAGGTAAAAAGCGTCGTCCACAACTGACCGTAACCAAACTGAGCTCCAGCTTGGGTGTAAGCAGCTATTGCTGTTGGGTCGTCGTCTGAGGCGCCCGAAATGAACCCAGGTCCTAAAATTCTTAAAATTTTAACAATTCTAGTCTTGATCTTCATCCGTTTAATATTGTCATTATTTTAGCAAATATAATGTTATATCCATAATAAAACAGCAGTTTTTCGCCCTAAGCGGCGGTTCCAATTGTTACGCCAACTGTTTTGGCAACGCTCACATTTGTTGTTTCGGTTATTCCTGCATTCATCTCGTTCATAATCTCCGTAATTTCCACGTCTTTTATGTTTGTTTCGTGTATGTTTTGTAGGGGAAAAGGGGTATAATAAATGACATAAAAATAACTCTTAAAATACAAACCATGAAGAATATAAAAATCGGTTTAGGGCTAGGTGCTCTTGCCGTTATCTTGGGACTCGCCGCTCAACAGTCTTTTGCGGCAAGCACAAGGTATACTTTCACCGCTAGAGGCATAGTCACCGCCATAAATTATGAAAACAATACTGCGACAATTGCCGGCACTTGGGCTTCAAACAAAGGCGTCGCCGACATAGTTGGTCACACGCTTATTTACAATGTTAAAGGAGCTAAGTGTTATAAGATCGAGAGCGGAAAAAAGAATCGAGCTACCATAACAAAAACGCTCGCCGTTGGAAGAACTGTATCCTACACAGGACTAGCCAAGTCAGATGACACCTATAGAATTACTTCTTTAGTTGCCAACGAAAGCAGCTTCACCATTCAAGGAAAGTTGAAAGATCATGATCTCGGCAAAAAACTTCTGGTAATAAAAGTAACTAAATCAACTTTTAACCCAGCAAAATATGTTAACAAAGATGTAGCCCTGACTTACGGCACCAGTATGCAATTCAAAAACAGCACCGGAAAACTCGATGTTAATGCAGATGAGGTGGACGCAAATAATCAAAAGGTGAAAGTTGACGTAGTTGTTGAAAACGGAAATTGGATCGCGAAATCTCTTTGGAACGAATATAGAGGAAAATAGGTTAATCCCTTGAAACTGGCGGCAGCAAGCCGCCAGTTTTTGTATTGACAATTTTAAATTTTAATAATAAATTATTTAGTCTCGTATCTCTGAAATAACAAGAACCTCTTGCTTCTTTGAAAGGAAATGGAAATGGATTTTGGCAAACTCAACGGCCATTCCGTAGGATTCATCATGAAGGAACTCGTTTGGCGAGCTTTGATGAAGATTCGCGCAATGCGATTTGAATTTGAAGTCCACCCAAAGCAGACCCCGGGTAGAGACGACGATGTGGTTACTTCGGCAGATTATGCCTCTCAGGGCGTATATTCGAAATCGCTAAGAGAATGCTTTCCGCAATACGGAATCATCGCAGAAGAGGGACACTTGAGAATACGAAGCCGAAACGGGTTTCTTTTCACGGTTGACCCCCTTGACGGCACACTGGCTTTCAAACGAAAACAGTCTCACGGAATAGGGACTATGCTTGCTCTTGGGGATGTTCAAGAAAGAGTGTTGGCGGCTTATGTTGGCGACATCATGACTCAAGAGATTTTTGGATTTCGACCTGATTCGAAAAAAGTGCATCGGATTAGCGAATTCCAAATCTCTCAAGATTTGAGCATCGACCCGAGACGCCCGCTTTCTACTCAGTACGTATTGTTAAGAAACCCGACTGAACTTCATTCCCGAACCACTCATATTCTTTGTTCCAGAGAAATGGGCATGGGGCTTTTCCATGGAATCGAAGTGTCAGGTGGCAGTATCGGAATTGGATTTGCTCGCCTCTGGAAAAGTGAGGTCGGCGCCATGATACTGAGGCCTTGTGTTGAAACACCATGGGACAGCTGGCCTATTATTGGGATAAGCCAAAAGTTGGGATTCCAATTTTTCGCTCTTTGCAAAAGCAAGTTTAAACGCTGGACCCCTAAAATCTCGACCCGAACCTGGAAAAGGAATTTTGAGGTTTTGGTTATTCACAAAAGTCGCGTTTCGGAATTTGAGAATTGGCAAGAAAGAAACATTTTGTGATTCTCATCCGCAAAAGCTTAAAAAGGCTGATGCGGTTTTTATTTTGACAATTATATTATTTTTTATTACCTTTTTCTTTCGTCCTTTGTAACAATCGGAGAGACGTCATGGGAGAAGTGATTCGTTTTGAAGGTAAATACATACTTCGGGTAACGACCGAAGAAACTTTAGCTAATCAAACACCGCGTTGTTGGGAACGCGCTTACTTGAGAGATGGCGTGATTATTATTCCCATTACGCGCGAAGGAAAAATCCGCTTCGTCAGAGAGCAAGTTTGGACCGATCCTCATGCGAAAACCAAACTGGTTACCGGCTACATGGATGACGGCGAACTTCCTCTGGACGCAGCCAGACGGGAACTTCAAGAAGAGCTTGGCCTTACCGCTGAAAAATGGACCCCCTTGGTTTCATACGGCACTAAAGGAGCCGTTAACAAGATGCGGCATTACTTTGTCGCCAGGGGTCTTACCCAAGGAGAAGCTAGTCCCGAGGAAAGTGAGAATATTCTCGGTCCTATCGATATGTCGTTTGCGGAAGTTCACGATTTGGCCTTGCATGGAGGTTTCGGATATTCCGAAACGGCTTGTGTTCTTTTGTGCCTTACCGACAAAAAATCGCCTCTTTGGTCTTGGCGATAACCACTATCTAGCGTAGTGGTTTTTTATTGACGTCGTTTCTCTCTTGACAGAAAGCCATGAAAATATAAACTTTATTTTAGTATGAAAACTTTTGGAAACAACTATATGTATTGGTTTAGAACTGACTTGCGTGCAGCGGTTGTTTGCATTAAGCGCCTTGCTCGTAATTTTCCAGGAGTTTCGTAATTAGTTTTCAATAAACTTTTTCAAAAATGAAACCTCCTGGAAACAGGAGGTTTTCGGTAATTTAGGGTCTGACACCGGCAATCGAAAATCGAAGACCGTTGTCAGCATCTAAGTGCTGAAAGGTATTGTTCTCTCGACAACCACAAGGAGAATGGAAATGCTCAAAGTAACCAAGGCTTTGACTAGAATGTTTGAAGTCCCCCGTGTTTATTTCACGGTTAAGGGTAATCCAATTAGCGAAAAGGCCCTTGCACGACTTCAAGCCAGGTTGCAGGCTCATGATTTTATTACTTCCTGCAAACCAGACTACTTTCCTCAAGAGTGCCTTGTCTTTGAAAACGAGGCCCAAGTGAAAACCCTTTTCGAAAGCGGGATCTCAAGGGACTCCGCTGTTGCGATTTTCGACAGCAATATGACAGCGAAAAGGTTCACTTTCACCACCATTGTTCGTCCCAAAAATGACATACCTCGCTGGGCTCATGGAGCTCATTGGGGCGTGAAAATCGGCCAAAGTTGTGACATGGATAATGGACTTCGCAATTGTGCCGAACAGCTGGCAGCTCACTTCAATCGGAATTTTCAAAGCCGCCTCTTCAGAGGAGAATTTCCTTGGGGATCGCCTAAACGCGGTGAAAATCCCCCGGTTCACGTGAACGTCCCGGAGGAAACCAGAGAATTAACCAAGCGGTTGAATCAGGGTCCGGACTTGGCTGCCGCCATTGCCGACAAAGAATGCGCTTTGGAACTTCCAAAGGATTCGCGCATTAGTTGGTACCGAATTCCCAATGACCCGCTTCAGTGCGACCTCGGTGATCTCACGCAAATTCTCAAGGCCTTTTCGGAATTTGAAGTCGCGTCCAGCAAGCTGGTTAATGCCAGCGCAGAGGTCCAAAAGAGACTCTTCGCCGGAGTTGTGGTCGATCCGAAGCTGGTTAGTTCCTACCTGTTCCCTTCAGTTCCGGAATTCTCAGTGAGAAGGCCCGACCTCCACTTTACTGGAGAAGGAGTCTTCGCCTCTGAGAACGATGAAATGCCTGGCGGATTCGCGGAACTTTGCTTCCTGGATTTCGCCATGGGTATCAATCAAGAACGCTGGGAACGTTGCTTCGAATGGCTGACCGCAAAAGGGCGTTTGCTCTTCGTCGTGTCTCACGACTGGAGCAAATGCTACATCCCAGAGATGACCTGGCTAACGTCCTACATGAAAAGCAAGGGTTTTGACGTTGATCTTGTTACCACCGACCATCTCGACGCACTTCAAGTGACCAACGAAGGTGTCTTCGATTCAACCGGAAAGATCGGAACTATCTGGAGGCAATTCCCGATCTTTGAAGCTACCGGCAAACTCGTCGATTTGGTCTTGGCTTCGCAAGAAGACCGTGTGAGAATGATTCCGGAGTTTGCCCACTTTGGAAACAAAGTTTGGTTTTCTCTTTTCAGAAGCCACCATGCTTTCTTTCGAGAAGCTCTCGATCCAGACACGCTTGAACTTCTCGACCAAGTCCTTCCCGACTCTCATTTAGTCCAGTCTGCACACGATTTTCCGATGAGGGTTGATGGTGTTTCTGTCAGTTCGCTAGAAGAATTGATGAAACTACCTCCTGAAAAGCGAGATGCCCTGGTAATGAAAGTTTCCGGAGCAAATCCATTCAGCGCAAGATCTTATGGCGTTCTTATGGGGCACGGACTTACCCAACAAACCTGGGAAAGTTGGATTTGGGATAAACTCTCAGATCAGCGGCCTTTCATCGTCCAACGACGTCTTGAAACCGGCGTAGTCCAGATGCCCGTTTTCAATACCAAATTGGATCGGGGCGAACTCTTCAACTGCCGCGTACTGCTTCGACCCTGGATGGTGGGCGGAGAAATTGTCTCCGTGCACTCCTGTGCGGTTCCGTCCAACACTTTGCGGAATCATGGACGCGTCGACATGGCAGTTGCTCCAGTTGTTTTCGTCTGATCTCCTTGTGTCTTTAGATGTCCGGGAAATTGGGAAACCTTTTTCCCGGCATCTCTTTTAATTTTTTCTATGCGATCAATTTCTACAAAAAAAAGATTTTTTGAACACGGCTTTAAAGCTGGTTATTTAGAATCAGGAAAAAATAATATGATTTCCGATGTCAGTGGCGTTAAGGTTGGACACCTTACCAAGTTTGATGGCGCTGATATTAGAACGGGGATAACAATTGTTGACCCTGGTGTTCGAGAACTATTCAGAAAAAAATTACCGGCAGCTATTTACGTTGGAAACGGTTACGGAAAAATGACGGGCACAACTCAAATTGAAGAACTAGGAACTTTAGAAACTCCTATCGCTTTAACAAATACTTTGGCTGTTGGACCAGCTATGAGAGGTTTAGTTGATTTAACCATTAAAAATACTCAAGATTTAGAACCAACAGAAAGCATTAACGCGGTCGTTGGTGAAACTAATGACGGTCTTTTAAATTCGCTTCATAAAAATGTTTTATCTTTAAAAGATGTTTTCGCGGCTTATGAATCGAGAAAAGAAATTTTTGAAATTGGGAACGTGGGAGCCGGCACGGGAACAAGATGTTTTTCGTGGAAAGGCGGAATCGGGACTTCCTCGCGAAAAATAAAAATAAACGGAGAAGTGTATACGGTCGGAGCCTTGCTTCAAACCAATTTTGGCGGTTCGCTTTCAATCCTAGGAATCCCAGTTGGAAAATTCTTGGGAGAAAATGATTACAGAATTGAAAAAGATCTTCCAGATGGATCTTGCATGATGGTGATAGCAACAGATGCCCCACTTTCTGCAAGACAACTAAAACGTCTCGCAAAAAGAGCACCCTTAGGACTAGCTAGAACGGGTTCCATTATGGCCAACGGAAGCGGCGACTATGCAATCGCCTTCTCTACCAGCAGAGCTGGAATTGAAAATCCAGAAAATATTTTTTCTTGTTTAGCCGATTCCGATTTAACAAATCTTTTTTTGGCGGTTACAGAAACTGTCGAAGAAAGCGTTTACGACGCGCTTTTTGCTGCGGATACAATGATCGGTCGAGACGGAAATAAACTGGAAGCATTTCCCAAAGAAAAAGTTCTACCCTTCTTAACGGATTTATATGCAAAATAATCCCAAAAAAACAATTGGGATTATTGGCGGTGTCGGACCGATGGCAGGCGTGCTTCTGCAAAAATTAATTATTGAAATGACACCCGCACATAAAGATCAGGAACATATCCCGGTAATTACTTACACGAATCCTAATATTCCTGATCGTACGGCTTCCCTTCTGGGTCCCAAAGCTGGCATGGATTTTGTTTTTGAAATTCAAAAAACCGCTAATATTTTGGCCAGAGCCGGAGCTCAAATAATTGCTTTGCCATGCAATACTGCTCACGCACGATTTGTGGAAATTCAAAAAGGAGTGCCCGTTCCGATTATTAACATGGTTTTTGAGACAGTTAATATTATTAGAAAAAAATACGGAAATCCTCAAGTAGGATTATTAGCTACTGATGGGACTATCTTCTCTGGAATTTATCAAAGCGTTGCTCCAGACATAGAATGGCTCCTGCCGTCAAAAGAGGATCAAAAAGAAGTGATGAAGACTATCTACGGAATAAAGTCTGGATCTAATATTGAGGCTTCGATTATTAAAGTCACCAGAAATTTAGTCGAAAGAGGGGCTGAGGTAATAATTACTGGCTGTACTGAACTTTCACTTATTTACTCCAAATTAATAGTGACTGCTATTCCTGTGCCTATTGTTGATTCTTCGAGAACTCTAGCAAAAACTTTAGTAAAACAAGTATTTAATATTCCAGTTGACTTTGACAGTTCACTGAAACATTAAATATTTTTTTAGATTTTGTTTTTTGCATAAAAATTTAATAGACAAAATCTATAATAAGATATAGATTAAGCAGTCAGAAACCCACCGTTCTTCTTCAAAAGGAATCGGATCATGAGTAAGACAGTTCGCGATTTGAAAAACCAAATTCTCCGTGAAGCAGGTTGCAAAACCCATTTCGAGTGGACGCAGTCAAGAGACGAATCAAGGATGCGGTTTTGGGATAGGTTAAACAAGTTGGGATGGGAAAAGAGATCCAAAGAACCAGAGCAGTGTGGTGACATCGACGCAACCGCTAATCTTTCAGATGATGAATACGAAGTTCTTTTGGATCAGGCTCGCTCTCTAGTTTAACCGCTTTACATGCGGTTTTTTATTTGTGTGTAAGAACACGTATTTAGAACACATCATTCAATAAGCCCAAGAGGTAGCTTCCTTATTTGTGGAAGGAACTTACAAAACGTCCTTTCAAGGAGAGAGAGCATGGCCGATGGAGTCAGGGAAGCTATCCGCAGGATCGTGGAAACCACCACAAGGGAGGTGACTCGAGGACAAAAGGAAGGAGTATGCGTCTTGTCCAAAGATCGAGCAACCAAGATCTGCCTTGAAGCAAAGAACGACATCGTACCCGAGGCTGTGCGAGAAGCGCTAACAAAGGGAGTTTTGGAGAACGGATGCAAAATCTTCTTTCCAAATGAAGCTAGGAGATATGACTGCTGTAGAATCTTAAAGGGCAACACATGTTGGGCCATCGGAACAATCACTAATCACTCTCATAACTCCAAGCTTTTGTTCATTACGCTGGAAATACCCCTAGGCCCACTGAAGGGTCTCGACCCCTGACCGAATTTCGTTCAGGGTTTTTCCTTCCTATTTCAAATTTGACAAAATTATTATTAAGTCCAAGATTGGAATTTCAGGACGATCTGAAGACGACAGGAAGCGACCACTTGCCCTTTAACTAAGAGGGTTTGTATTTATGACAACCGCTGAACGCACTCGGATCGATCTCTATCGTGGATGTATTTGGATTGAATTTGAAGGGAGCTTGGCCAACGTTTTCTTTAAGGGATTGGATGACGAAATTGTCGTTTGCCAATTTCCCCTTTCGGAATTTGTAAATGCGATGAGAACGTTGAGTCA